>QFCE01002603.1_pt1 | contig 132343 bp, 118 predicted proteins | sample 5346091 | NCBI WGS metagenome assembly QFCE01 (sample SAMN09062252, study PRJNA434731) | Human gut metagenome, whole genome shotgun sequencing project. | isolation source: stool timepoint A chromium assembly | host: Homo sapiens | collected 2015
GCAACGTAGAGGAACACAGGACACAGGAAAGATAAGAATAATAAGGACATAGCAGCAAAGAGCGCTTGCGGGACACCGCAGGCGCTTATTTTGTATGCGGAAAGGCAGGAAATATGAACATTAACAGAAAGATAAGTAAGTACAATTTCAATAAGGGCAGCGTTTCCAGAATTAAGTATATTGTTATCCATTATGTAGGCGCACTGGGCGGCGCAGAGGACAACTGCCGATATTATGGCGGCGGCAATAGAAATGCGTCGGCGCATTACTTTGTAGGATTTAACGGCGAGGTATGGCAGTGCGTAGAGGACGCTAATATAGCGTGGCATTGCGGAGCGTCGAGCTATAAGCACGCAGAGTGCCGAAACGCTAATAGTATCGGTATTGAAATGTGCGTAAGGAAGAAAAACACAAAGAGCATGGGCGCAACAGATAAAGACTGGTATTTTGAGGACGCAACAGTAGAGGCAGCGGCAGAGCTTACCCGTTACCTTATGAATAAATACGGCGTGCCTGCATCTCATGTAATCAGACATTACGACGTAACGGGCAAGATTTGCCCTAACCCGTATGTATATAACACCAGCGCCCACACATGGGACGAGTTTAAGCGTAAAATCAGCGGACAGGCAGAAACACCGCAGGGCGGCAATGAAAAAACAATCTGGAATTTTCTTACAGGAAAGGGCTTAAATGCTTATGCCGTGGCTGGTATTATGGGTAATCTGTATGCTGAAAGCGGGCTTATGCCGAACAACTTACAGAACACCTATAACAATAAGCTGGGTAAGACGGACGCAGAATATACAGCAGCGGTGGATAATGGCAGCTATGGCAATTTTGTAAAGGACAGTGCAGGCTATGGGCTGGCGCAGTGGACGTATTGGAGCAGAAAGCAGGCGTTACTTAATCATGCAAAACAGGCGGGCGTATCCATTGCAGACCTTAATATGCAGCTGGGCTTTTTATGGGAAGAATTGCAGGGATACACAGCAGTAATGGACGCACTGAAAAAGGCGGGCAGTGTGCGTGCTGCATCTGATGCCGTTCTTACTGGATATGAAAAGCCAGCAGACCAGAGCGAAACAGTAAAGAAAAAGCGTGCAGAGTACGGCGAGGGATACTATAAAAAGTATGCAGCAGGAAACGGTACAAAGTATTACAGAGTGCGCAAGAGCTGGACGGACGCAGCAAGCCAGCTGGGGGCGTTTACGTCGCTGGAAAATGCAAAGAGCGCTTGCAAGGCGGGTTATACTGTATATGATGATAACGGCAAGGCGGTATATACCGCAGCGGGGCAGCAGACAAGCGCAGGCGTTCCGTTTAGCGTACAGGTAGATATTTTAGACCTTAATATCAGAACAGGAGCAGGCACGAACTATGCAAAGACGGGAGAAACCACAGGAAAGGGAGTATTTACCATTGTGGAAGTGAAAGCCGGACAGGGCGCAAGTGCTGGCTGGGGACGCTTGAAGAGTGGCGCAGGCTGGATTAGCTTAGATTATGCCACAAGATTAGCTTAAGTTTTCGAGGGTGGGCGGTTCGCTGTCTGCCCTCTATTTTTTTGCGATTTTCTTAGAAATCTATACAAAAGTGTTGACAATATACCGAAAAAGGTATATAATAAAATCATGGAAAGGAGATAAGAACAAATAAGAGGCAAAGCCACTGGAAAGGAGAAACGGCACAATGGGTAAGAAAAAGAAACAAAAGAAAAAGCCTATCAACTGGCAAGAATTGGCAATCAGTGCAGTGATAGACTTAATCATAGGAACAATACTTATCATAATTGGTAAGTACATAGGTTAGGGCGAAAGCCCTAACCAACAGGCGGGCGATAAGCCCGCCGCCTATAAGAAATATAACACAAACCCAAAGCCGAGTAAAGAGTATGCTTTTAAAATTAGGAGTATTTTTAGTAGCAGTAGGACTGGTAAAGCTGCTGGTTGCTTTCATTTTGAGGGCAAGAGAAAAGAGAGGTAAGGCATGAATTTAGGCGAAAACATTAAAAAAGCACGAAAAGCGGCAGGCGTGACGCAAAAGGAACTTGCAGAGCGCCTGCAAGTATACCAGAAAGATATAAGCCGCTGGGAAAACAACGAGCTTACGCCAAACGCAATAACACTTGCGAAAATTTGCAGAGAGCTTAACGCCTCTGCTGATGAAATTTTAGAATTGAAGTAGAAACGAAAGCGAGGGCTTACTATGACAAAGAAAAAGGTAATTTTATTGGTAGTGGCTGCATTATTTGCAGTAAGCGGTTTAACGGCGCTGCCGTCTGGAAATATAACAGGTGGGGTGGGTTGTATTGTGATTGCGGCAGTATGCGCCTATTTTGGACTGAAAAAGAAAAGCGCAGGAAAAGAGAACGGAAACAGAACACCAGCGCCTGCCGCCGCATCTGGTAGCAGGGTTTTAGATACAATCAGAACGAAAGTAGTAGGCGTGACGTTCAATAATGAGGACGGAGAAAACAGGCAGGATATTTTAAGCAAAATGTCCGGTAGTGAAGATATTACAGTAGAAAAGTACACATACAACGGAGAGCCTGCCGCATACGTAAAGTGGGGCGATAAGGTAATAGGCAATCTATCGGCAGAACTGGCGGGGGACTTAGCGAGAAAGTACCCGAAAGCCCGCTACACCGCAGAAATACTGGAAATTTCTGGGGGGGGGGTACAGACGTTCGGGTGCAATATAGAGCTTGACGTAATCGAGGACGCAACGCCCAGCGTAAGCCAGCATACGGGAGAAACTACAGTATATGTAGACCGTAGCAACAAAAAATACCATAGTAAGCCTAACTGTTCGGGAATGAAAAACCCAAAGAGCATACCGCTAAGCCAAGCAAAGAAGAAATACACCGCTTGTAAAAAGTGTTGTAAATAGGTAAAGGCATAAGCCGCAGACTTGTAAAAGAGTTTGCGGCTTTTCGTCGTATATGGGGAAAGAACAGGAACGAAAGAGAGGTAGCAGAAATGGCGAATAAGAAAGGCAGCCGACAGCTGACATGGACAGACCGTATAAGTATTGAGGCATTGAAAAAAGCAGGGCATAGCGTGATAGAGATAGCAGAACAGCTGGGCGTACACCGCAGCACTATATACAATGAGCTTAAGCGAGGGGAATATATGCACAGAAATAGCGACTATACAGAAACATTAAGTTATAGCCCAAACAAGGCACAAATGAAAGCAGAGGAAAATTTAAAGGCAAGGGGTACACAACTTAAAATAGGAAACGATATTGCATACGCAAATTATATAGAGGATAAAATAGTGAATGAAGATTACAGCCCAGCTGCGGTACTGGGAGAATTGAAAGCACAGGGGAAAGAGGGGGACTTTTCCGTAACAGTATGCGTAACGACCTTATACAGCTACATTGATAAGGGTATTTTCCTTAAGTTGTCTAATAAGAATTTGCCAGTAAAGAAGAATAAGAAGAGAAATTATAAGAAAGTACAGAGGCAACAGAAAAGGGCGGCAGCAGGAGAGAGTATAGACAAACGCCCGAAAGAGATAGATACACGGGAAGAGTTCGGCAACTGGGAAATGGACAGCGTTTTAGGTAAGCGGGGAAAGTCAAAAAATACGTTGCTGGTACTGACGGAGCGGAAAACCAGAAACGAGATTATATTTAAACTGCCAGACCATACAGACGAGGCAGTAGTAGCGGCACTGGATAGATTAGAAAGAAAATGGGGCGCTGATATGTTTAAGCGGGTATTTAAGACAATCACAGTAGACAACGGCAGCGAGTTTGCAGATGCAGAGGGCTTACAGCGTTCTATTATCAACGAGGGAGAAAAGCGGACAAAGGTATATTACTGCCACCCGTACAGCAGTTGGGAGCGTGGCACAAATGAGGTAACAAATAAGATGATACGCCGGAAGATACCGAAAGGCACAAATTTTGACGACAGGACAGAGGAAGAGGTAGAGAGTATAGAGAACTGGATAAACGGATACCCACGCAAAATACATGGCTATCATTCAGCAGGGGAACTATTCGAGGAAGAGGTAAAGCAGCTTGCATAAGAACGAAAATAGGGAGCGTGAGAGGCTGGCAGCAGTGGCAGCCTTACTATTGCGCTGCCTAAAAGTGAAAATATACAATAAAACAGGCTACGTATTGTGCAAAACGGCAAAACGATAAAAACATGAAAAAATGTCGAATTTAATGTTGACATTTTTAAAAATGCGATTTTATGTAAAAAACACTTGACACGGAACATAAATCAACATATAATAGCAAGGTATGACATAAGGAGAAACAGTATGCACCAAAGCCCCGGAGTATGCTGATTTCAAATAAATAAGCAATAGTATATAATGATTATTTATAGGAGGAACACCCATGAAAACTTATATGGCTAACCCTGATAAGATTGAAAGAAAATGGTATGTGGTTGACGCTGAAGGCGCTACACTTGGACGTCTTGCATCTGAGATCGCAAAGGTACTCAGAGGAAAGAACAAACCGGAATATACTCCGCACATCGATACAGGAGATTATGTAATCGTTGTTAATGCAGAGAAAGTTAAAGTAACAGGAAAGAAATTACAGCAGAAGATCTACTACAATCACTCTGACTATGTTGGAGGAATGAGAGAGACTACACTTGCTGAGCTTCTTGCTAAGAAGCCAGAGAAGGTGATCGAGCTTGCTGTTAAGGGAATGCTTCCGAAAGGACCTATGGGAAGAGACATGATCAAGAAGCTTCATGTATACGCTGGACCAGAGCATGCAAATCAGGCTCAGAAGCCGGAAGTTCTTACATTTTAGGTAGAAGGAGGAAATAACAGTGGCTAACGCAAAATATTACGGAACAGGAAGAAGAAAAAAATCTATCGCAAGAGTATATCTTGTACCTGGAACAGGAAAGATCACAATCAATAAAAGAGATATCGACGAGTATCTTGGACTTGAAACTCTGAAAGTTGTTGTTCGCCAGCCGCTCGTGGCTACAGAGACAGCTGACAAGTTCGATGTAATCGTTAATGTATGTGGTGGTGGATACACAGGACAGGCTGGAGCTATCCGTCACGGAATCGCTAGAGCACTCCTTGAGGCAGACGCAGATTACAGACCGGTTCTCAAGTCAGCAGGTTACCTGACTCGTGACCCACGTATGAAAGAGCGTAAGAAACCAGGTCTCAAAGCAGCTCGTAGAGCACCACAGTTCTCTAAACGATAATTATCTCGCAAGAGAATTACAATTCAAAGAGATCACAAACCTCAGAACTTCGGTTCTGGGGTTTTTCTTTACCCTTAAATCTTGATGAAATGTCTAGAAATGTGGTGAAACTTATTCGGTTTGCAATACGTTTGCAACAAAAATATCTAAAAATATAGGTAAGCGTTAAATATAGGACACTTTTCGGTGATAGACACTGTAGAGCGTAAACTTCTTTATGTTCTTTGTTCTAGGGCAAAAAAGAACTTGTATTTATTTAGTGAATATGGACGAACTACAAAGAATGGTTTGGAGTATTCCTCAACAGATGAACTATCATTAATTGCGGATATGATGTGAAATCGAAAATAAATGATAAAACTGAAAAGATACCTACGGGGCTGTCGCTTTGATATGCTCCCTCCTACTCGATTATTGTGACGGGCCAAAGTCCGAGTTTGCTCGGGATGGATGAAATGCTGCAAGAATGGAAAGGCGCAGACCAGTTTATTATTGTCAAGGGTACCTGGTTTGAAAAATTGATGGCGGAATAATAAGATGCTGTGATAGAATGAAGAAAATGATTGGATGTGCAAACTGGAAGTTTCACATGAGATGTTAGAAGAAGTGATTACGGAATACTGTAATGCAATTTTCAGCAGTGGAGGGGAACTGAAGGCTGAAGAATGAAATTGTATTATTTACAGATGGTGATGTTAATATAGAAGTTCAAATCAATCCTGAGCAGGAGACAGTTTGGCTGACGCAAAAACAAATGGAAGTGTTGTTTGATGTTAAGCACGCTACAGTAAGCGAACATATTTCAAATATTCTTGCTTCAGGAGAATTGGATGAGACTTCTGTCGGTTTTTCCGACAGAAGTACAGGGGGACGAAAACCCCCAATTTATAATTTGGATATGATTTTGTCTGTCGGATATCGAGTTAATTCTAAAAGAGGTATAGCTTTCAGAAAATGGGCAAATAATGTCCTTAAACAGTTTATTTTGCAAGGCTATGCAATCAATGAAAAGCGTCTTCAGGCGCTTAAGAAAACAGTTGATATTCAGTCAAGGATGCTTGCAGATGCACTTGATATAGAGGAGAAAGTGTAGCCTGCTTCATATTTTTATTAGTGCATTACATAAAAATACGCACATACGCATAAACAAGGAATGAATATTGAAACGTATTTTGTTTTATGACAGAATATCATTACTAAAAAAAGTGCAGATGCGGAAAATCCTTTTTGCTGTTTACAATCTTTAAGAGATATTTACTGGAGAATGGAGTTGGCTCTGATCATATTGTTGAAATTGCATTGGACGGTATAGAGAACGAGGAATTAAGAGATCCCAAGATGCGTTTTTGATTTCCAAGGCAAGCCGTTACGACATTAAGGGAGGGATTTGCATGAAAAGAAATTACTGGGCGTTATTAGTTTTTGCGTTAATAATAGTATTGCAGTGGATCGGATTAGGATTTCACGGTCAAATAAGGTTTATTTTTTTGATAATTATATTAGTTCTAATTGTTTTATTGGCAATATTATTACGGAAATAGTAAAAGTGAATAGTGAGGTGATTGTATGAAAAAGTTAATTGCATCAGTTTTGACATTAGTTTGTATTCTTACTTTGGCAAGGTGTGGAAAATCAGATAGTGGTGACTACCCTGCAACTATAATGGTAAATGGTACTAACTACTATTCCACTGATCATGCTGTTCCTGTTGAAGTGGACGAGAGTGTTATTCAATATACTACTTCTTATGCAGAAAACGGCATACCTCAAAAAGATGGCGAAGCCAATTTCAACAGAGATTTAGGAACACCTTATGCAGTTATTGAGGATGACAGGGTAGTTGTCCTTATAGATAACGAGTGGATAGAGTTCAAAGCGAAGTAAGATATCTTCAAGTCTGATGAAGAGCGCGAAGCGTGAAAGAAAATACAGAAAGAGGCTAGATACTATCCTGAATTTCTATAAAAAATTGATTCAGTTAAGAAAAAAACTGCCGGTTATTGCAAATGGAACCATTCGGTTTTTAGATGAAGAAAGCGAAGGTGTGATCGGCTATGTAAGAGAATTAGAAGGAACAAAACTTGTTGTGCTGTGCAATTTATGTGAGGAAGAAAATAAAGTTGTATGGCAGAGTGAGTGGGATTCATATGAATTGTTGCTTGGAAATTACTCTGATGGAAAAGTAGATGGAACGTTGAGACCATACGAGTGCAAGGTGATGCGTTCCATCTAGAGAGTATAAATTATGTAGAGAAAGAATCGATTGAGTTAGGATAAGAAATTCAACTTCAACTGAAATTAAACTGTATGAAGCGATTCCTGCGTCTTCTTCCCCTTGCAAAGAATAAATAACATGATTAAGAGAACAAGTGGAAAGATAAGACCTATCCCCATTCCAACACGGATATTATTATCAGAATTCTGGGTAACATAACCTACAATACCAGGTCCAATGCTGCCTCCCAAATCGCCGGCCATGGCGAGCAATGCAAACATTGCGGTTCCACCGGTCGGCACTCTTTTGGATGTAATACTGATCGTTCCAGGCCACATGATTCCAACCGAAAAACCACATACAATACAACCGGTTAACCCGATTACCGGATTCGATGATAAGGTGGTTAAAAGATAACAGATCACACAGAGGATTCCGGAACCTGTCATAAACTTCATCAAATCCATTTTTTCACCATATTTTCCAAAAATCAGGCGACTTATTCCCATTGTAATTGCAAACATGCAAGGTCCAATCAAATCCCCAAAAGTTTTAGAAAGTCCCAGTGCAGCTTCGGCATAGGCTGATGCCCATTGTGCCATAGCTAATTCAGATGCTCCTGAACAAATCATCAGGCAGATTGCCAGCCAGACAACAGGAGTTCAGAATAACTGTCTGACGCCCATTCCATTTCCGCCACTTACTAAATGTTCTATCGGACAAGTTGCGAAATTATATATATTAATCGCCGGAATAAGTGCCCACATGACTGCCAGCCATTTCCAACTATTCATCCCGAACAGGAAGAAAAATAAGCTCGAAATCAGTATGGTGGCTGCCGCACCCCAACAGTAAAAGGAGTGAAGTAGGCTCATAGTTGCTTCTTTATTTTTAAACGGGCATGCTTCGATGATAGGACTGCAGAGAACTTCGATCAATCCACTCCCCACAGCATAGATAATTACACTTAGAATAATTCCGGTAAAAGGATTCGGTAACAGATCAGGAAGAAATGCAAGTCCAACTAATCCGGCAGCAGCACATATTTCAGAAGTTACGATACATACACGATAACCGATTCGATCTACAAACTTCGCACAAAATAAGTCGACTAAAAGCTGTGTGAAGAAAAAGAATGTAGATATTAAAGCAATGTTACCCAATGAAATATCATAATCATTGTGAAATTTTAAAAATAATAGTGGTGCGAAATTTGCGGATATCGCCTGAGTGACGAATCCCAGATAACATGCCACTTTTGTTTTTTGATAATCTTGCATAACAGAAAACTCCTTTGTTCTTTTTATACCGTATTATATATTAGATAACAAGAAAAAACATTGACTTATATTGCATAAATATTGTATTATATCGTAAATCCAATAAAAAGGTTGTTGTGAGGAAAGATATGGCACAAAATAAAATTGTAACAGATGAGAATTTAATGGAATCAGCAAAACATGGGACGGACAGTTATCCGTTTAAATGCTATTTTGAAAAGTTATCACAATTTGATTTTCATTGCATTGACTGGCATTGGCATACAGAATGGGAATTTGTATATGTTGAATCCGGAAGCATGACGGTATGTGTTGGTGAATCGATGTTTTCACTATCAGAGGGGAATGGTATTTTTATAAATTCAAAGATTTTGCACAAATTTTATTCCAGTGATGAAACTGTCATCCCCAATTTCCTTTGTATGCCGTCCTTTCTTGCGCCGGAAAATAGTTTGATCTATCAAAAATATATTCAACCGATTGTTTCATCATCGTTGTCATACTTGATCTTAAACGGGGAGAATTTATGGCAAGGAGAGGCATTAGAAATTATGAAGCAAATATTTTCCGCACAGGATAGAGAAGTTGATGGTGAGCTGCTTACATCAGTTCTTATGCAGAAATTATGGCTGATCATTTATGAAAATATTGACAAAACGTGTATGGAAGAGCAAGTGGACGATTCCGGTTCAGTTCAGGCACGCTTGAAGCTTATGATGCAGTTTTTGCACCAGAATTATGCAGAAGATATTTCTTTGGAGGAAATTGCCTGTTATGCTAATATTAGTAAAAGTACGGTGTTGAATCTTTTTAATAGATTTTTACATATCACTCCGATTAATTATTTGATTGGTTACCGGCTGAAGAAGGCAGCATTGTTGATTAAAAATACAGAGAAAAAAATCAATACGATTTCTTACGAAACAGGGTTTCATAATGTAGATTATTTTTGTAGAGCATTTAAAAAGAGTTATAAAATGACTCCAACAGAATATCGGAAAAGTAAAAATTCAACAGTACAATAAAGTTAAAACAGAAGAGGAGAATGACATTATGATAATTAGAAAATATACAGAAAAAGATATTTCCGAGATGGTTCACATCTGGAATGAAGTAGTAGAAGATGGTGAAGCATTTCCACAGGAAGAGTTCCTGGATGATAAGACAGGGGCAGAATTCTTTGCATCACAGACTTATTGTGGTGTTGCAGATAACGATGGGGAAATTGTAGGACTTTACATTTTGCATCCGAATAACATCGGCCGCTGTGGCCACCTTGCAAATGCAAGTTATGCGGTAGATTCAGCTTACCGAGGACAACATATCGGTGAGAAACTTGTAAGTGACTGCCTTGTACAGGCAAAGGTGCATGACTTTAAAATCCTGCAGTTTAATGCAGTGGTAGAAAATAATGTTCACGCACGTCACTTGTACGAGAGATTAGGATTTGTGCAGATTGGAATTGTACCGAATGGATTCCGTATGAAAGATGGGACATATCAGAATATTTGTTTGTATTATAAGGAAGTGTAGTCTGTTGGTAAAGTGTGTAAGAATATTATATAATATATTCTATACATGAGTGGGGGAGTGAAAAGTGAAAGAATTTAAATTTAATAAGGAACTATATTCAAAAACAGCACTACTTAAGGCGGCTTACAATTTCACTGATATTGCATATCTGCATTTGGATGTTGATGATAAATATTATTATGTGGACATTGAACAAAAATCCAATAAAAAAGAAATAAAAGAAATTGAATTTGAAAATGAAATACTGACTCAAAGTGTACGTCATGAGGTGTATTTACAGACAAAAAACATTAGAGAATTGATGTTAGCAAGAGCAGTAGCAACCAGTGTTGTCACATCTGAAGAATACGAAAATGAAGAATTCCAAGAGAAGGAATTTACGGAAAATGAAATATTAAAGGATTGGTTTTCGGAAGATGAAAAATGAATTAGAACTCAGTAAGGAAATATATTCTTTTGATAATATCATACAAACATGTGAAATATATAAAGAATATGCCCAAATTAAAGTAAAATCAGAAATTGATAAGGTGGTTTTAACATTTACTCATTGTAAATACGGATGTGATATTACAATGAAAGAATTTGAAAATTATTTGATTAATATGGAAAATATGTAGAAATGAAAAGTATAGAAATATTATTAATGATTTTGCTTCTTACTCTTGGCACGTTAAGTACAAAAAGTGATTTAAAAGAAGGACGAATTTATAATAAGACATTGGCAGTTTTTGCTGGAATATCGATTATTTTAGGAAGTGTATATTATGGTTATTATGCTAGAGATTTACTGGGCTTGTTCTTAATGAATTATATTGTTTTAGCTATAATCAGCTTGATCTTGTTTTATTCTCATTCATTTGCAGGAGGAGATTGTAAACTTGTACTGGGGATGGGAATTATATATCCGGCTAATTATTATTTAGTATATGGAAATACTTTTATTACACTTTTTTTTGTTCTCGGATTTGCGATTATATACGGATATCTATTTCTGGTGATATCATCGTTGCGCGGTTTGGTGCAAGGGAAGAATAAATTGACAAGAGATTATGTAAAATCATATGTTATTTCGTTTTTTAAGTCATTTATATCTGCAACAATATATATTAGCGCATTTAATCTTTTAATTATTGGATTAAATTGGAGCAATATTAATGAGTGGCTTTTAAGAATATTTTGCATTGCTATTGCATGGGCTGTTGGTAAATATGAATTCTTAAGAAAGAAATCTATAATTTTTTCTATTTGCATAGTTGATGTTATTGGTGGGATGGTTGAAAGAGTAGTTCCTTTCTCATTTAGACTGGAGAATTATATATTGGTAATTGTTTTGCTACTATGTCAGATGACAATTAGAACTGATTTGTATGAGAGAATTAAGATTGCTGATTTGAAAAAAGGAATGATTTTATCAATGGGTTCTTCTATGTTAATGCAAGGGTCGAGAGTAAGAGGATTACCTGGAATATCATCAGAAGATTTGAAGAGTAGACTGACAGAAACAGAAGTAAATAGCATCATTCGTTGGGGCAAAGGAAAAGAAATCGATGACTTAGTAATTGTAAAAAAAATACCATTTGCAATTTTTATATTTCTAGGATTTATCAGTTATTTTTTAATATGGAGTGTGGTTAAATGATAATTAAAGTGGGGGGATATCAGGGAAGCTACAGAGTACTTTCGCTGGCATTTAATAAAGATGTGAAAATGGATCTTTTGAAGAATCAGTTAGATTTTTTATATATAACAGATGAGGAAGCGGTTCTGTATCCGGAAAATATTATTGTCTCAGAAGATAGGGATGTCATAGAAAAATTACATAGAGCAGGAAATTATGATGTATATGAACTGACAGAAAATGGAAAGTTAATAGAATATTATAATGATAAGTCTATAGATAACTATTTCTTTATTACTGCAAAATGCAACTCAAATTGTATCATGTGTCCATCACCGGATAATTCACGTAAAAATGGTGGGAGCAGTAGTATAGAGAATTTGATAGAAGTTGCAAAACATATTCCAGCAGACACTCCACATTTGACAATTACAGGTGGGGAACCTTTTATGGTTGGAGAAAAATTATTTAAATTCATTCTATTTTTAAAAGAAAAATTCGAGAATACAGAATTTTTGTTTTTAACAAATGGAAGAATATTTGCTCTTGATTCTTATGTTAAACAGCTAAAAGCATGTATTCCAGAAAACAGTGTGATCGGAATTCCTATTCATGGCTCAACGGCAGAAATTCACGATGGTATCACACAGACAGTTAATAGTTTTTATCAAACAATATCAGGGGTGAAAAAACTATTAAGAGAAAATCTTAAGATAGAAATACGAATTGTCATCAGTAAATTAAACGCAGAAGATATTGTGAATATTGCAAAAATGATTGTGGAAAGTATGCAAGGAATTTCGCATGTTAGTATTATAGCAATGGAAATGACAGGAAGTGCTTATGTTCATAGAGAGAAGGTTTGGATTCCTTATAAGCAGGTTGCAAAAGCTTTAGAAGAAGGCGTTTTTTTACTCCTCAAAAATGGAATAGATGTTAAATTATATAATTTTCCATTATGTACAGTAAAAAAAGAATTTTGGACATTATGCGAGCAAAGCATTTCACCCAATAAGGTTAGATATGCAGATGAATGCGAAAAATGCAGAATGAAGAGTATTTGTGGAGGCGTTTTTGCAGGAACCATATCAATGGAGAGAGGGGAACTAGAGGCAATTGTATAAATTAAATTATTTTAATTTTAAGAAGTTCGATGATGCTGTTTTAATGACTAATGATTTTGGTAAATACATGTTTGTTAAGCCAAGCGAATTAAAAAAAATTATTTCAAAGCAATTAGATATGGAATCGGAACTTGCAGATAAGTTGATAAAAAATCAAATGATTTATAATGAGTCTAATTTGGAATATTCGGCAAGAAATAAATATTTAATGCGTTCAATAAAAGGACACGTAAATACAGCAACAGCATTACACATATTTGTTGTAACGACCAATTGTAATATGGCATGTGTATATTGTCAGGCGAATAATGGAATAGAGAGTTCACATTTAGTGATGGATAAAGAAACATCAGAACATGCCGTGGATATTGTATTGCAGTCACCAGAGTATTGTTTGAGTTTTGAATTTCAAGGTGGAGAGCCGCTTTTGAATTTTAATATAATAAAACATATTGTAGAATATGCAGAAGTACATAAGGGAATGCATGAAATTTCTTACAATGTTGTTACAAATTTGACATTACTTACAGATGAAATCCTAGATTTCTTTATAGAACATAATTTTGGGATATCGACATCAATTGATGGAAATGAGTTAGTACATAATGGAAATAGAAAATTTATAGATGGAGCAGGAACATATAAAAAAGTTTTAAAATCCATTGAAAAAATCCGGCAGGCCGGGATACATGTGGGTGCTATCCAGACAACAACAAGGATGTCACTAAAATATCCGAAAGAAATTGTACAAACATATGCATCATTAGGATTTGACAGTATTTTTATCAGACCATTAACTCCGCTTGGAAAAGCAGCCTTGTATTGGGATGAAATAGGGTACTCAACAGAGGAGTTTGTAGAATTTTATAAAGCAGCATTGGATGAGTTATTACAGATAAATAGAAGCGGTTACTTTTTGAAAGAAGATCATGCGTCCATTTTGTTGAAAAGAATACAGGGGGACTTTGTCAATTATATGGAATTACGGTCACCTTGCGGTGCTGGGATAGGTCAGGTAGCTTATTACGCAGATGGAAATATTTTTACATGCGACGAAGCTCGTATGTTATATGAAATGGGACAAGATACCTTTAAATTGGGAAATGTGTACGAAAATGAATATAAGGAATTAATTGAAAATAGTGTTTGCAAAACCGTATGTGCGTCAAGTATTCTCGAGTCGATTCCAACATGCTGTGATTGTGTATATCAGCCATATTGTGGAACTTGTCCAGTTGTAAATTATGCGCTAACAGGGGATGTACTAGAAAAACAACCAAGAAGTTACCGATGCAGCATATATTCGGGAATCTTAGATTATCTATTTCAGAAATTTTATGAGAATAAAAAAGAAACTATTGAAATATTAAATTCGTGGATTAATTAAAAAAGAAGAGGTTCTTTACAATGAAAACTCAAACAGAAAATAATAGTTTGAATGAAAATGTAGAAATGGCAGTAGTAGAAGAAATTATATTACCAGAAGAAGAGTACCAGAGCGCACATGATAAAAGAAAAAAAGTACGAAGAACTATTACAGTAGGTTTATTGATTTCAGAACTGATAATAGCAGGTGCATTTTCACAAGTTTTACATAAAAATGATATTAAAACAAGAATTGCAAGAGAACATGAGATTAGAAAAACAGGATGTATAGAATTAGCTTCTGGTATATACAAAGGAGCAACAGATTTTGGCTATTTTTCAGGAGATGGAAATTTTATTTTTAATTCAGGAAGTGAGTATGCTGGTAATTGGGAAGAAAATGGATTAAAAGGCCATGGTGTGTTGCAGATTCCAACAGAGGGAAAATACGATGGGGCGTTTCGAAATTCACAGAAAAGTGGTGTTGGAACATTTACCTGGAATGATGGATCTGTTTATGAAGGAGAATGGTTATCTGATCAAATGTGCGGATCAGGAAAATATGTTACAACAGATGGAGTGACTTATTCTGGAAGTTTTGAAAAAAATGCTTTTATCAGTGGAAAATGTAGCTTTAATAATGATACAGGAAGTTATATATTTACTTATAAAGATGGAAGAATCGATAATGCAGAAATAGAATATACAGATGGAACATCTTATACAGGAACAGCTACAGAGAACGGCTTAACCGGGGATGGGGAAATGACTTTTCCCAACGGTGATAAGTATACGGGTTCTTTTAATAACGGTAAACGAAGTGGATCCGGTGTATATGAATGGACATCAGGAGATAAATATGATGGGAGTTGGAACTCTGACCAGTTAGATGGTTCAGGCATGTATACTTATTTTGATGGTAGTTATGTAAACGGACAGTTTGAGAAAAATGTTTTTATGGAAGGGGAATATCATATAGAAAATGCTTTTGGAACATACAGCTTTACAATTGCTGATGGAAAAGCAACTAAGGTGAAGATGACTCTTACAGATGGAACAACTTATGATGGAAGTATGAGTGATGGAGAGTTGTTTGGACAAGCTCAAATTAAATATAGTAATGGTGATAAATATTATGGAAATATTTCAGGAGGGCAAAAAAATGGCCAAGGAAAGTATACTTGGAACAGTGGAGCGACTTACGAAGGAAGCTGGGAAAATGATCAAATGAGTGGTGAGGGTACTTATATATATCCATCAGGAAAAAATGGTTATAAACTTGTAGGAACTTTCGCAAATGGAAAGCCAAATGGTTCATGTCAATATTATGTAGATTCGACAGCTTATTATCAAACAGATTGGTCGAACGGAAAGTGTGAGAAAATATATGAATGATAAAGAAAATTTATTTCCGACTTTTCAGAAAAGTATTGAACAATTAATTGAGGATGAAGAGGGAAATATACCAGGAAAAAAATTATTAATGTTAGGTACAATGATGGTGGTCCTTAGTAGTTTAATGTCTATTAATATTTTTGGAGCTCATCGTTCGCATAGTTCACATCGATCACATAGTTCACATCAATCAGGATCGAGTGGACATGGAAATCACGGGAGTCACGAGAGTCATACTAGCCATGAAAGTCATACGTCTCACTCTAATACACACAGTAGTCATGCTAGTCATACATCGCATTCCAATACGGCAACTCATTCAAATTCCTTGTATGATTCAGAAGGAAATACAAGTTATTCTGCACCGGATATATCCAGTGTGCCGGGTGTTGAAACTCCGACAGTTGAGATGACAATGGAGACATTTAAACTTCCAACTGTCAATCAAAATATTGAGTTACCAAATGGAACACCGGTAACCAGTATTATTCCGACATTATCGATACCAACGTCGACTCCGATAAGTAATATTAATAATAAGATACATCAGCCTTCAGTAACAGAAAAGATTGATTGATTTTTAGAGGGAGATAAGTGAATGAATAAACCAAAAGAAATCAATAAATATATAAAAGAAGTAAAAAAAACAACGGGAATTGTGGAGGATAGTATTGAAAAGGGGAATTACTCTTTAGCTATTGAAAAATTAGAAGTAACGCTAAACGATAATGAAAATAAGAATAAATATGTTTTTTATCAAGAGGAAGAAAAGAAATTTAAAAACATACTTACATTCTCGGCAATTGGAGTGTTGAGTATAATATATTTTTATTATTTTTATATGTGTATGGGAACAATGATTTATTCAAATGAATATAAAGGGTACGCAGCTGTTGGAATTACGATTATTTTAATTTTACTTGCATTAAACATGATGTTTGTCAGAAAAATGATACAACAATCGGGCTTTAATGCAAGATATAATCAATATTATACAGATTTAAGATTTAAGAATATTGAGATTATCGATGATCTTGTTTCCTATACAAAGATTTCGGACGAAAAAATTGTTACAGATTTGCAAAAAGCAGTTAAAGATAAATTAATTCCACAAGGACATTTTGGTACAGATAATATTATATTTATGACATCTGATGAGATATATGAAAGATACAAGAATAAACAAGCTGTATATGATCAATATTATCGCAAACAAGCAGAGGAACGTTTGCGAATGAAAGAACGTTCAAAAGAAATGCAGGAAATATTAGATCAAGGGCAGAAGTATATTGATAAAATACATACAAGCAATGATATTATTAAAGATAAAATCATATCAGAAAAGTTGGATGAGATGGAAAAAATCGTTTCAATGATTTTTCATGAAGTAGATATTAATCCTGATCAAGCAGACAATCTTGGAATGTTTATGAATTATTATCTCCCAACAACAGATAAATTACTTACTTCTTATATAGAAATTGATGGAAAACAAATTCAAGGGCAGACAATAAAGAAAACAAAAAAAGAAATAGAAGAAGTATTGGATAAAATAATTGAGTCATTTGAAAAATTATTGGATAAGTTCTATCAAGAAAAGCAATTGGATATTTCTACAGATATTTCAGCAATGGAAATAATGATGAAACAAGAAGGATTGATTAAATAAAGTTATGGAACAAAAAAGCATTGATATACAGGAAGTTTTGGAAATAGGGAATCATGACAGTTTATTACTATTTGGAAGTGATGTTCAAAGAGAACTCAGTGAAGTGTCAAAAATGTTGGCATCAGTGGTGGTGAATAGTGATGTTAATATTGAAAATTTAATCCAAAATCTTATTTCTGAAATTACTGATTTTCAGAACCAATTAGAATCAAAATCGAATAGGGGTATTCCTTGGTTGAAAAAGGGAAGGAAAGAAAAGGCTATAAGAAAATATTCAGGAATAATTGTGTATATTGATAAAGTGGAGTTGTTATTAAAAATTCAGGAAACACAGTTGATTAAAGAATCCAAAATTTTAGAAAAATTGGAACTGAAAATGGAAGAAGCTATTCAAACTTTGGAGCAAATTATTTCTTACGCAGAGAAAGTTCTACGAAAGAAGCAATTTATAAGTACTGATGATAATGATTTAGAAGAGTGGTATGTTCGTTTAACAAAAAAAATAGATGATTTAAAAATATCACATACAATTGCTATTCAAAGCGAAGCACAGGTTATTCTTATGAAGCAGAGTGCCAGACAATTAATAGATAAAATTATTGTGGCAATATCTGGAACGATACCAGTTTGGAGAAATCAAGTCAGTTTATTATTAGAAGTTCAAAAACTAAATGAAAATAAATTATTACAAGTTAATGAAACATTTAAAAATTCATTGGATGAGTTATTAGAGACAGAGAATAAAGAAATAAATGCTAGGAAAGAAATAATGGATTCTTGTCTTTAATATGTGGAGGAAGTAAGATGGAGTATAAAAATCAAACAAAATTAACTTTAAATCCAGAGATGAGTGGTTGTTCAGATTCAATATCAGAGGTTCCGGTAATGCAAAGTATCATTCCAGCGAAAGAAAATAATTTTTCGGCTGGAACAATAGATGAGAGTATGCTCTCTGATGAAGAAAAAGCTCAGGTTGAACAGTTTGCTAATGAGATTAATATTGAAAATGTTGATCAAGTTGCTAATTATGGTATGAATGCTCAAACTAATATATCAGATTTCTCAGTTTCAGTATTAAAGAAAGTGAAAACATATGAGTTGGGAGAAGTGGGGGATTCCTTAAAAGATTTAACAATCGTTTTGGATGCAACTACAGAGCCGGAAAAAAAAGGTGTATTAGGACTTTTTCAAAAGGCAAAGCGGGGAGTAAACTCAATAAAAGCAAATTATACAAAAGCAGAAAATAACGTAGATAGAATAGAAAAAGACTTAAGAAAACATAGAGATGTTTTAACGCAGGATATTTCAATGTATCAGCAAATGTATGAATTAAATGTTCAATACTATAAAGAGTTGACAATGTATATCATTGCAGGAAAAAAGGCTCTTGCTAATGCGAGAGCAACAAAACTTCAAGAATTGAAAATAAAAGCAGAGCAAACTAATAAGCAGGAAGATGTGCAGATTTATAAAGATTATGAGGATTTATGCTATCGATTTGACAAAAAACTTTCTGATTTGGAAATAACACGAGTCATTTCAATACAGTCTGCACCACAAGTACGTATGCTTCAAAATAACGATAGGGAATTACTGGATAAACTGCAGTCTGCAATTGCTAATACGATTCCACTATGGAGAAACCAGCTTGTATTGTCTCTTGGAATAGAACATACAAATAGGACTTTAGAAGCACAGGCGACATTAGCGGATAAAACAAATGAGTTGTTGAAGAAAAATTCAGAAACTTTAAAGATGGCAACAATAGAAACAGCAAAACAGTCAGAGCGACCGATTATAGACATGGATACATTGCGCCAGTGCAATAAAGATTTAATTATATCTATTAAAGAGGTTGTCAAAATTCATGAGCAGGGAGCTGTACAAAGAGCAAAAGCTAGAGAAGAACTTGTGAAAATAGAGGAAGAACTAAAAGATGTAATGCTTGATAATGCAAGGTAGTACAGGAATATGAAAAAGAAATTTAAAATTACATTTAATGCACCGGTTGTTTTAACATTTGTTGTAATCTGTTTTATTGCAACAATATTAGGAATCATTACGCAAGGGAGAAGTACCCAAGCAGTATTCATGACATATCATTCTTCTTTAAAGAATCCGATGACATATATAAGATTTATAATACATGTTTTCGGTCATTTGGGTTGGGGACATTTTATAGGAAATGCATCATATTTATTGCTTTTAGGTCCAATGTTGGAAGAAAAATATGGATCCGATAGGATTATAATCGTTATTGCAATTACGGCGTTAGCAACCGGTCTTATTAATTACATATTCTTTGAAAATGTTGCTTTATGCGGTGCAAGTGGCGTTGTCTTTGCATTTATTGTTTTGGCTTCGTTCACAGGATTTAAAGCAGGTGAAATTCCGCTTACATTTATCTTAGTTGTTATAATTTTTATTGGGCAACAAGTGTATGAAGGGATTACGATTCAAGATAATATTTCTAATATGGCTCACATTGTTGGTGGAATTGTCGGAGCCTGTGTGGGATATGGATTGAATAAAGACGTTAGGAGATAACTAAATGAACAACACAATCAATTATTATAATCAAAACGCAGAAAGCTTCATAGCGAATACGCAGAATGCGGACATGCATCCAACGCAGGAAAGATTTCTCCGATTGATAGATAAGAATGTATCGATTCTTGATTTTGGTTGTGGTTCTAGTCGCGATACAAAATATTTCCTAGAGAAAGGATATCAAGTGACAGCGATAGATGGATCGGCAGAGCTGTGCAGATTAGCTAGCGAATTTACAGGCATAGAGGTTAAAGATTGATGTAGAAATCAAACTAAGCAGAATATATAAAGATACGAGGAAAACGAAATGAACATACAGATTTTTGGAACTAAGAAATGCAATGACACCAAGAAAGCTGAACGGTTCTTCAAAGAACGTGGAATCAAATTTCAGTTCATTGATATGAAAGAAAAAGGTATGAGTAAGGGTGAATTCAATTCAGTTGCTCAGGTGAATGGCGGATTAGAAAATATGATCAACTGGGAAGGAAAAGATAAGGATCTTCTTGCTCTGATTAAATACATTGCAGATGAGGATAAGCTTGAAAAGGTGCTTGAAAATCCTCAGGTGATTAAAACGCCGGTTGTAAGAAATGGAAAACAATCAACACTTGGTTATCAGCCGGATGTCTGGAAAGCGTGGAAATAAGAAAGGTAAAGGATAAATTATTATGATTTATACAGTAAAGAGAATCGATGAAGATTTAGATTTTGGTTGCGAAGAACGAGCCAAAGACGCTCCGGTTATGGCAGTGGTTACACTTGTAGATTCATCCGGAGAAGAATTGAGGGTGAAAGCAGAGGATGCCCTGCTTTATAAAAACAATATCAATGAAGGAGACAAGGTTTGTTACGATAAAAATGATCCGGATTTTGTTATTAGTCAGATAGAAGCAAAGAATAGCGATTGTTCAGTGTTTCGGATGAATTAAGATAAAAAATAAATTGTTTTTTTGAGGAAGAACTTATCTACAGTTTCTTCCTCTTTTTTGAGCTTTTTGTAAACAAAATCTGTGCAGGAAGCATAGAAAATATCAAGCAGATTCAGATGTTTGTTAATAAGATAACAATACAAGTGTTTAGGAAAATGAAGTTGTACTATCAACCGATCTAAAAATTACACATAACGCACAAAAACTGTGTTCATAATGTGAAAAACATGTGAAGATTAAGATAAAATGCATAAAAGAATACAGAAATAAACAATACAACTAGTAAAAGTGTTGGAAAATAGTACAACTTTAAAAGATAACTTTCTTGTATTTTATTGAAAAAAAAGGAGGTATAGGAATATAATCAAACCATCAAGAAAAACTTAGATGGAGGAGAAAAATATGAGAAAAGTTTTCAAAAAAGCGTTAGCAGTCACAATGGCAGCCACAATGGTAGTCGGACTTGCTGCATGCGGAAGCAGCGAATCCTCAGACAAGGGTGCTTCCAAATCAGATCAGATTAAAATCGGAGTTTCAATCTGGTCATCAACAGATGTACTTGGATCACAGTGTAAAAAGATGCTGGACGAAGCAGCAAAGGCATTGGACGTAAAATTACAGTATGTGGACCAGGGACATGTTTCAGAGAAAGTTACAGCTTCTGTAGAAACACTTGCAGCAGCAGGATGTCAGGGAATCATCATCTGTAACTCATCTGATACAGAGATGACATCTGCAATCAAAACATGTAACGATAACAAAGTTTATCTGTCACAGTTCTTCCGTATAATCAGTGAAGAAAACAGCCCGGACATCTATCAGGCAGCAAAGGATTCAGAGTACTACATCGGAGCAGTACATGAAGATGAGCCAGCAAATGGTGAAGAGCTTGTGAATATTCTTCTTGAAAAAGGAGATCGTAACATCGGTCTGATCGGCTGGGAGCAGGGAGATGCTACATGGCTTGGAAGATGGGAAGGTTACAAAGCAGGCGTTGAAAAATGGAACAAAGAACATCCGGATGACAAAGCAAACCTTTCAGAACCACAGTATGCAGGTACTACATCAGAAGGTGGATCAAAAGCAGCAGAAGCCTTAATGGCAGCAGATCCGAACCTTGACGCACTGATTCCGGCAGGTGGCGGCGGAGACCCACTTCAGGGAGCAATCGCAGCAGTAGAACGTGCAGGAAAAACAGACAGCATTGACATTGTTTCAACAGACTTTCTTCCAGACCTTGGAGAAAGACTTGAGAATGGATCAATGGCAGGTGAATCCGGTGGACACTTCTGTGATCCTCTGATTTCCTTCATGATGGTTTACAATGCAATCAAAGGTGACTATGCAGACTTTGGCGGAAAATTTGAAGATGTTCCATTCCCATATCTGTATGTATCATCACCGGAAGACTACAAAGCATATGAAGAATATTTTGTAGATCAGCTTCCATATACAGATGAAGAATTAGTTGAAATGTCAAAACTTAGTCTTGACGACTTAAAAGCAACAGCTGCTAAGGTATCTATTGAAGATGCAGCAGAACGTGCTGGAAAATAAGACAGATAATAATAACGACGATTAACTTGTAAAGGGTGATGTCGCAAAGGCGATGCCACCCTTTCTAAATCAGAAATGATAATTATAAAGAGGTAGATAATATGGGCACTACTAAAAAAATATCAGGGAAAGCGATGGGATATGTGATCTTAATAGGTCTGGTCATACTTTCCTGGGCGATCTTTAAAATTTTAACACCACATAACTTCGGTTCTTTTTCCAATATGCTCAATTACTTTCAGGCCAGCCTGATCGCTACCGTGGGTGCAGTTGGTTTTTACTTTGTAATGGTAATGGGAATGTTCGATTTCTCAATTGGTGCAAATATCATGCTTTCGGCAATCGTTGGATGCGTATTTGCAACCAGATTTAACCTGGGTTATTTTGGACTTATCGCAGGATGTATTATTACAGGTGCGATCGTAGGAACATTAAACGGATTATTCTATGTAAAGCTTCGTATTCCATCGATGATCGTAACAACAGGTCTGGCTCTTATTTATGAGTCGGTTGCAAACTATATTGCAGGTGGTGTTGAGCAGACACTTCCATCAAATCTTCGTGCATTTGGTCAGATGCCTGGAGATATCATTCTTGCATTAGTGGCTTGCGCAGTAGCTTACATTTTTTTGAATTATACTAAAATCGGAACTTATACCTACGCAATCGGAAGTGACGAGTTCGTTGCAAAGAACATGGGTATTAATGTAAATAAATATAAAGTACTTGCATTTATTTTGAGTGGTGCTTTTCTGGGAGTTATGGCGATTTTAACAATCAGTTATGGTTCCTCTATGGTAGCTGTTACAGGAATGGCGTCCATGAGCCGAAACTTTATTCCGACTATGGGATGTTTCTTTGGTCTGGCATTTAAGAAATACGGAATGCCGCTTCCGGCAATCATTATCGGTGAGTTCGTAATCAACATCATTTTCTTTGGTTTCATTGCACTTGGAGCACCGACTGCAATCCAGGATGTTATCACAGGACTTGCACTGCTTATAATCATTACAGTGACAACAAAGGCTACTAAGGGCGAAATCGTCAAGTAATGAAGGAGGGAGACAGCAATGAGTGAAGTAAGATTACAGGTAAAAAATCTTTGTAAAAACTTCGGTATTACAAAAGCAGTTCAGAATGTATCCTTCAATGTGAATAAAGGAGAGGTTCATGCGCTGATCGGAGAAAATGGTTCCGGTAAGTCAACTCTGACAAATATGCTAACAGGTATTTACAGTATCGGAAGCGGAACATTTATTCTGGACGGAAAAGAGATTCATCCAAAGAACCAGGTAGAAGCAAACAACGAAGGAGTATCCATTATTGTGCAGGAACTTGGAACTCTGTCAGGACTTACTGTTGCAGAGAATATTTTCCTTGGACATGAAGATCAGTTCGTACATTTCGGAATTAAAAATACAAATGCAATGAACAAAAAAGCAACAGAGCTTTTGAAAAAATATGGCTTTGACAGAATCAAAGCAGCAGATATGATCGATAACTACAATTTCGAGGATCGTAAATTGGTTGAGATTGTAAAAGCTACTTATTTTGATCCAAAGGTTGTTGTGATCGATGAGACAACAACAGCGCTTTCACAGGAAGGACGTGAAGAGCTTTACAAACATATGGAAAGAATCAGAAAGAGTGGAAATACAGTTATTTTTATTTCCCATGACCTTCCGGAAATCCTGGATAAGTCTGATACAATTACAATTCTTCGAGATGGTGTTTACATTGATACAGTTAAGAGTAAAGATGTGACAGAAGAAGACTTGAAAAAGCTGATGGTAGGACGTGAAGTGACAGGTGATTATTATCGTTCTGATTATGGCGAAAAAGTATCTGATGAAGTCGTGTTATCAGTGAAAAATGTTACAGTTCCAGGATTGATTGAAAATGTATCCTTTGATCTTCATAAGGGAGAGATTCTTGGATTTGGAGGACTTTCCGAATCAGGTATGCATGAAATCGGAAAAGCTGTTTTTGGAGCATCTTATGATCGTGAAGGTGCGGTGACACTGGCAGACGGAACTCAGATCAACAGCATTCCTACTGCGATTAAAAACAGTATTGCATATACATCTAAGGATCGTGATAATGAATCGGTTGTCCTTAACCAGAGTATCGGAGATAACATTTGCCTTCCGTCACTGGATGAGCTGGCAGGAAAATCACATATTTTAAGAGATAAAAAACGAAAAGAGTTTGCAGATAAGTATGCAAAACAGATGTCTGTAAAAATGGTGGATGTAAACCAGTTTGTATCAAATCTTTCAGGCGGTAATAAGCAGAAGGTTGTTCTTGCAAGATGGATCGGTAAAGATTCTGATATCGTTGTTTTGGACAGTCCGACTCGTGGTATTGATATCAAGGTAAAACAGGATATCTACCAGCTGATGAATCAAATGAGAAAGAATGGAAAATCTATCATTATGATTTCAGAAGAGCTGATGGAGCTGATCGGTATGTGTGACCGCATTATAATCATGAAAGATGGAAAAGTCAGTGGTCAGCTTGATAGAAATAAGGATCTGAATGAAAACAGTCTTATTTCTATGATGGTATAAGGAGGCAACTATGGGAAGTCAAGTGAGTGTAAAAACAAATGATAAAGAGCAGCAGCTGAAAAAAGCATCAAAAATGTCTTTGATCCGTTCGCTCTTACCGATCGTTGGATTGGTTGTTATTTTCCTGTTATTTAACGTTTTGACAGATTTCAGAATGATGGGAAATCTGTCGCTGGTATTTTCACAAATATATGTAACAATGATTGCAGCAATGGGAGTTTTCTTCATTATGACAATGGGAGGCCTTGATTTCTCCCAGGGATCCATTCTCGGTATTTCTTCTATTGTTGTATGTATGCTTTCACAGAAGAGCATTCCGCTTGCAATTATCGGAGGTATTGTAAGCGGTGCTGCAATCGGAGCATTGAACGGTTACTTTTATGTATTTCGTAAGATCAAATCATTTATTGTAACAATCTGTACAATGTTCTTGTTCCGTGGATTTATCAAATACCTTACAACAAATGCGCCGGTTGCGGGTTCTGCAAAACTGATCAACTACGATAGTACAGAGCTTAAGATTGCTTGTACAGTAGTGATCCTTCTTATTGGATTTGTTGCATTTCGTTATACGAAATTTGGAACTTATCTGAAAGCAATCGGAGCAGGAGAGAAAGCAGCGATGTTTTCAGGTATCCGTACAGATAAGATGAAATTCCTTATCTATGTACTTGCAGGAGCAATTACGGGATTTGCTGCATTTATCAATGTAATCAAAGTTGGATCAGTTACTTCTTCAGGAGGTAATCAGCTCGAAACACAGATTCTTATCGCGTTGGTATTAGGCGGAATGCCTATTTCCGGTGGTGCAAAGGTTCGTTTTGAAAATATTATTGTTGGATCATTACTGTATGTTGTACTGAATAGTGGACTGACAATGATGGGATTCTCAACACAGATGATGCAGTTGATTCAGGGAATCGTATTCTTGATTTTCGTTGCAGTATTTGCGGATCGTGAATCTATTCAGGTAATCAAATAATATAGAATAAACTATACGTGATCGGGGAATGCTCTTGTCAGAAGCACTTCCCCGGAAGTATAATATAAAGATCAGAATCTTTACCATAAAGCGCGGTTAGAGAGTCTGGTCTTTATTTTATGGGAAAGGCAGAAGTTATGAGTAACATGGATCAAGAATGTTTGAAATATCAAAAATTATATAATTGGGCTCATACACTTATCACCAGTGGTGTGATAAAAAATATGGATAAATTTCCGTCAGAACCAAGTCTTCAAAAGAAATTTGGGTATTCTAGACAGACTGTAAGAACTGCACTGCAGAAACTAGAGGAAGAGGGGCTGGTAACTCGTGTAAGAGGAAGCGGAACCTATGTGTCTTATGACTGCAGTAAGGTAAATGAAGAACGACCGCAGGTCGGACTTCTTTTGAGTTATTATTCGGATTATCTTTTTCCAAGAGTATATGATGGGATTGAATCTTGTCTTACGGAAAAAGGATATGCTATAGAGGTGGCTGTGACAAAGAATCGATTGAATGATGAAGCTATCTATTTGGAAGGGATTCTGAAAGGGGATGTCAGTGGTTTGATCATAGAAGGCTCAAGATCTGCATTTCCGAATCCCAATATCCGACTTTATAAAGAAATTAAAAGAAGGAATATTCCGACACTTTTTATTCATAATCATTATGAAAATATGGTGTTTGACAGTGTGGAAATGTCAGATAAGAAGTGTTCGTACGAATTGACAAAACTTTTAATTGAAAATGGACATCGCAGGATAGGCGGGATTTTTAAATATGATGATATGCAGGGGATTGAGAGATATAAAGGCTTTATTCAGTGTTTATCAGATTATGGAGTAAAATTTGATGATGATTATATTCGTTGGTATTCAACAAAAGATATGGAAGAAAAGCTGAGCAAAAAAGGTTTACTCCGAATGTATAGACGTACGAAAGACTGTACGGCAATGATTGTATATAATGATGAAGTTGCGAATTATTACATGGATTTCTTGGAGGAGAGGGGATTACATGTGCCAGAGGATGTTTCGCTGGTATCATTTGATGATGCGGAGCTTTTAGATGCAAACAACGGGGCTCAGCTGGTTTCTGCAATTCATCCGAAATATCAGCTTGGACGTATTACAGCAAAGAATCTTCTTAGAATGATGGAAGATGAAAAGTGGCAGGAAAAGAATTATTCGTACCGATTTCCGGTGAAGATAAAAGAAGGTAATTCTATACAAAAAATAGGCAGATAGAAATTTGGTGACGAAAAGGAGGCAATCACGATGGATTTCTACAAGAGAGCACTTGAATTAAAAGACGAAACAGTAGCAGACAGAAGATACATTCATCAGAATGCAGAGACAGGACTTGAGCTTTCGAAGACGAAAGCTTATGTGATGGATAAGTTGAAAGAGTATGGTCTGGATCCGGTTGAATGCGGAGAGGGAGTTACGGCAACGCTTGGAAATGGCGGTAGGGTTCTTCTCCTGCGTGCAGATATGGATGGACTTCCGATGCCGGAGGAAAGTGGTGAAGCATTTGCTTGTCCAACAGGAAAAACAGCACATACTTGTGGACATGATTTTCATGCGGCAATGCTTTTGAGTGCGGCAAGAATCTTAAAAGAACAGGAGAGCAAGTTGAAAGGAACTGTGAAATTCATGTTCCAGCCGGCGGAAGAGACATTTCAGGGAAGTAAGAATATGATTGAGCATGGGATTCTTGAGAATCCGAAGGTAGATGCAGCACTTGCGTATCATGTATCTCCGGGAAAGATGCCGGTCGGACTTTTTATGTATAATGATAAAGGCACAATGATGTATTCTGTTGATGGATTTAAAATCACGGTCAAAGGGAAAGGTTCTCACGGAGCCTATCCTCATGCGGGTGTGGATCCGATTAATATCGGAGTACACATTCATCTTGCATTGCAGGAGTTGATTGCAAGAGAGACTGATCCGGCGCACGCATGCGTTCTGACAATTGGACAGTTTAAGGCCGGCGAGGCGGCAAATATTATCCCAGAGACAGCAGTTCTTCAGGGAACAATTCGTACAAATAATACAAAAGAGCGCGAACTTCTTGTTCGTCGAATGAAAGAAGTGGCAGAGAAGACTGCAGCTGTGTATAATGGCAGTGTAGAAATCGAGATGATCTCTGAAGTCCCGCCGCTGATCTGCAATCCGGCATTGACGGACGAAATGATTGGATATATGAAAGAGATGGATATTCCGGGCCTTACTCCGGTTCCGGATGTGAGTGCAAGTGCATCGGAAGATTTTGCAGTGATCGCAGAGAAAGTTCCGAGTACATTTATGTATCTCTCAGCAGGTTATACGGATGAGCGGGGAACTTATCCGGCACACAATCCGAAGGTACAGTTTAATGAAGATGTCTGCCCGATCGGTGTGGCATGTCTGGCACAGTGTGCGGTGAAATGGCTGGAGAGTCATCAGGAATAAGAAGTAAAATACAAAATCAAGAGAAGAAACAAGAATACGATTGGAGAGCGATATGAGCATATTAAATGTAGAACACCTGACACATGGATTTGGAGACCGTGCAATCTTCAATGATGTGTCATTCCGACTTTTGAAAGGAGAGCACATTGGTCTTGTCGGGGCCAACGGAGAAGGAAAATCCACTTTTATGAGTATTGTTACAGGGAAAATGTTACCGGATGAAGGGAAGGTTGAGTGGTCAAAGAATGTGCATGCAGGTTATCTGGATCAGCATGCAGTTCTTGAGAAAGGAATGACGATCCGTCAGGCTTTGAAATCTGCATTTGATCCACTCCTTCAGAAGGAGCAGAGAATGAATGAAATCTGTGATATGCTTGGAACAGCAGATGAGGAAGAAATGAATGCGTTGATGGAAGAACTTGGTACGATCCAGGATGAACTGACACTGCATGATTTTTATACGATTGATGCGAAGGTAGAAGAGGTTGCGCGTGCACTTGGATTACTTGATCTTGGATTGGACAGAGATGTGACAGACTTAAGTGGTGGACAGAGAACAAAAGTTCTTCTTGCAAAACTTCTTCTTGAGAAACCGGATATCCTGCTTCTTGACGAGCCGACAAACTATCTGGATGAGGAGCATATTGCATGGCTGAAGCGTTATCTTCTGGACTACGAGAATGCATTTATCCTTATTTCACATGATATTCCGTTCTTAAATGAAGTCGTGAATATTATTTATCATATGGAAAATCAGGAATTGAACCGTTATGTGGGCGATTATGATCATTTTCAGGAAGTTTATGCAGTGAAGAAAGCACAGTTGGAAGCGGCTTACCGTCGTCAGCAGCAGGAAATCAGCGAGCTGAAGGATTTCGTTGCAAGAAATAAAGCTCGTGTGTCTACAAGAAATATGGCGATGTCCCGTCAGAAAAAGCTGGATAAGATGGATGTGATCGAGCTTGCGGCAGAAAGACCAAAGCCGGAATTCCATTTCAAATATGGAAGAATTCCTGGTAAGATGCTTTTTGAGACGAAGGATCTTGTGACAGGATATGATGAACCATTATCTAAACCGTTGAATTTCTCTATGGAACGTGGACAGAAAATCGCACTTGTTGGAACAAATGGAATTGGAAAAACCACATTGCTAAAGAGTATTCTTGGATTGATTCCTTCTTTATCAGGAAGTGTTGAACTTGGTGATAACCTTGAACTTGGTTATTTTGAGCAGGAAGTAAAAGGAGAAAATCGTAATAGTTGTATTGAGGAACTGTGGCAGGAATTTCCTTCTTATACACAGTATCAGGTGCGTTCCGCGCTTGCAAAATGCGGACTTACAACGAAGCATATCGAAAGTCAGGTGCGTGTACTCAGCGGTGGAGAGCAGGCAAAGGTGCGTCTCTGTAAGTTGTTAAACAGAGATACGAATTTCCTTCTCCTTGACGAGCCGACGAATCATCTTGATGTGGATGCAAAGGACTCTCTCAAGCAGGCATTACAGGAGTACAAGGGAAGTATCCTTCTGATCTGCCACGAACCTGAATTTTATCAGGATGTGGTTGATGAAGTGTGGGATATGAGCCAGTGGACAACAAAAGTATTCTAAAAATTGCACAAATAGAGCTGCATGTGAATTATGCAATAATCACGAAAATGTTTGAAAATTTAAAAATCTCTTAAAATAATACTGAAAAAATGTTATACTACACACGTAGAGTCTGTTATAAAAAGGGCAGTACATTGTGGACAACAACAGTGTAAATGAAAAGAACAGGAGGTTTTGAAAATGCTCAGCAGAGGAGACGCAGTTGTATATAAGTGCAGAGGAGTGTACAAGGTAGAAGAAGTAGGAAAACTGGATTTTTCATTTGTGGATGGCAAGAAAGATTATTATACATTACAATCCATAGACAATCAGAGAGATAAGGCGTATGTTCCGATTGATGATGAGAAGAACATCCGTCGTCCGGTGAGTGAGCAGAAGGCGAAGGAACTGTTGGATAATCTTACAGAGGTTGGTATACTGAATGTAAAGAATGAAAAGTACAGAGAACAGGAATACAAGGATTGTATCTCAAGCTTCTGTCCTGAAAACTGGGTCAAAGTGCTGAAGACATTGTATAGCCGAACAAAACGAAGAGGCAGCATGACAAGCATGGATAAGAAATATCAGCTGCTTCTGGAACATGCTCTTTCGAGTGAAATGAATTATGTTCTTGGAATTCCGGCAGGCGAGATGACAGAACTGATCAAAAAGAGTGAATAGTTACTAGAATTTAATAGAAAGAGGTCCGAAGCTACGGAAAATCAGGATTTTTCATTCAATAGCTGCCGGGCCTGGACTTGCGAAAAAAGCATGTGCATGATATACTTCTCCTGAATCTATTATTTTAGGAGAAGTTTTTCGTTTTTTTCTAGTAGATTGTCAAGAAAGCGAACGTACCGAAAGGAGAACAACAATGAAGATGCTGTCGATTGAGCAGGAACTTAAGAGTAACTCTTATCCAGGAAGAGGAATTATTATTGGTAAAAGCCCGGATGGAAAGAAGGCTGTCACTGCCTATTTTATTATGGGACGCAGTGAGAACAGTAGAAACCGTGTGTTTGTAGAGGACGGAGAGGGAATCCGTACACAGGCATTTGATCCATCGAAGCTTACAGACCCAAGTCTGATTATTTACGCACCGGTCAGAGTATTGGGGAATAAGACGATCGTAACAAACGGAGATCAGACAGATACGATTTATGAAGGAATGGATAAGCAGCTTACTTTTGAGCAGTCTCTTCGTTCTAGAGAATTCGAGCCGGATGGTCCGAACTACACACCACGTATTTCTGGTGTGATGCATATTGAGAATGGCAATTTCAATTATGCAATGTCAATCCTGAAGAGCAATAACGGAAACCCGGACAGTTGCAACAGATATACTTTTGCATACGAGAATCCGGCAGCCGGTGAAGCTCATTTTATTCACACTTATATGCATGATGGCAACCCGCTTCCAAGCTTTGAGGGAGAACCGAAGTTGGTAGAGGTGCTGGACAACATGGAAGAGTTTGCAGACCTTCTGTGGAACAGCCTGAATGAGGAAAATAAAGTGTCATTATTTGTCCGTTACATTGATATCGAGACAGGTAACTATGAGACAAAGATCGTGAATAAGAACAAATAAGGAGCGTAAAGACAGATGAAAGAATTAGAATTGAAATACGGATGTAACCCAAACCAGAAACCTTCAAGAATTTACATGAACGATGACAGAGAGCTTCCAATCAAGGTGCTCAGCGGACGTCCAGGATATATTAACTTCCTGGATGCGTTCAATGGATGGCAGTTGGTATCAGAACTGAAGAAAGCAACAGGACTTCCGGCCGCAACTTCATTCAAGCATGTATCACCAGCCGGAGCAGCTGTTGGTCTTCCACTGTCAGAGACACTGGCGAAGATTTACTGGGTAGATGATCTTGGAGAACTCTCTCCACTTGCATGTGCTTATGCAAGAGCGCGTGGCGCAGACCGTATGTCTTCTTTCGGTGACTTTATTTCTCTGTCTGACGTCTGTGACGTTGATACAGCGCGCCTGATCAAGAGAGAGGTATCTGATGGAGTGATCGCACCGGGATATGAGCCGGAGGCACTTGAACTTCTGAAACAGAAGAAAAAAGGAAATTACAATATTATTCAGATCGATCCGGATTATGTGCCTGCACCGTTAGAGCACAAGGAAGTATTCGGAGTTACATTTGAGCAGGGAAGAAATGAACTGAATATCGATAAAGATTTCTTCTCAAACGTTGTGACAGATGTGAAAGAGATCCCGGATGCAGCGAAGATCGATCTTGCTATTTCCATGATTACACTGAAATATACACAGTCTAACTCTGTATGTTATGTAAAAGATGGACAGGCAATCGGAATCGGTGCCGGACAGCAGTCAAGAATCCACTGTACACGTCTTGCCGGACAGAAGGCAGATAACTGGTGGTTACGTCAGAATCCGAAGGTACTTGGACTTCAGTTCAAGGATGGAATCGGACGTGCAGACAGAGATAATGCGATCGATCTTTACATCGGAGAGGAATATATGGATGTTCTCGCAGATGGTGTCTGGGAGAATACATTTAAGGTAAAACCGGAAGTATTTACAAGAGAAGAGAAGAGAGCATGGTTGGACCAGCTGACAGGTGTTGCGCTTGGTTCTGATGCATTCTTCCCATTCGGTGATAATATTGAGCGTGCACATAAGAGTGGTGTAACTTATATTGCACAGCCAGGTGGATCTGTGCGTGATGATAATGTAATTGCTACATGTAACAAATACGGCATGGCAATGGCATTTACAGGAATCCGTCTGTTCCATCATTAGAAACTTAAGATAAGATGATAAAAGAACCGGGACTTTTGGTGAAGAACCGGCGGTATAGAAAGGCTGAAATATTATGGTGATAGAGACAAGAAGCCCGGAAGAGACATTTGCAGTCGGTAAAAGTCTTGGTGAAAAAGCATTCCCAGGTCAGGTGTTAACCCTGACAGGGGATCTTGGAGTTGGGAAAACGGTCTTTACTCAGGGACTTGCAGAAGGACTTGGGATTGAAGAACCGGTGAATAGTCCGACATTTACCATCGTTCAGGTTTATGAAGAAGGGCGTCTGCCCTTCTATCATTTTGATGTCTACAGAATCGGTGACATTGAAGAGATGGACGAGGTGGGATTTGAAGAATACGTGATGGGAGAAGGTGTCTCACTGATCGAGTGGGCGAATCTGATAGAAGAGATTCTTCCGGAACGTCGGACAAATATTCTGATCGAGAAGGATCTGACACAGGGATTTGATTATCGTCGGATCACAATCGAGGAACAATAACGATAAAAAATTAGAAGAATGGAACAAAGAGAAGGCTGTTGATACAGAGAACATTTTTACAGCAGCTGACAGAGGAAGGAAGCAAGACCATGAGAGTATTGGCGATAGACAGCTCAGGACTGACAGCAACGGTTGCAGTCGTTGAGGATGAACAGACAATTGCGGAGTATACCGTGAATTATAAGAAGACACATTCGCAGACACTTCTGCCGATGATTGATGAGGTAAAGAAGATGATCGATCTGGATCTGTCCAGCATTGATGCTATTGCTGTGTCAGGAGGTCCGGGCTCTTTTACCGGGCTTAGAATCGGATCTGCTACTGCGAAAGGACTGGGACTTGCTCTCGGAAAACCTCTGATCCATGTTCCGACAGTGGATGCACTGGCCTATAATGTTTATGGATGTGGCGACTTGATCTGCCCAATCATGGATGCCAGAAGAAAACAGGTTTATACAGGATTGTATTCATTTTCACATGAAGTGAAAGATGGAACACATCTGACAGAGGCAGCATTTCATGTGGAAGAACAGCAGATGGCGATTGCAGTAGAAGAGTTGATCAGTAAGCTGAATGCGTATAAACGTCCGGTTGTATTTTTGGGAGACGGAGTACCAGTGTATCGTCAGATGCTTGAAGAGGGACTTGAAGTCCCGTATTCATTTGCCCCATCATACATGAACCGTCAGAGAGCGGCTGTAGTAGGAGCACTTGGTATTGCGTATTATTATGCAGGAAAATATGAGACAGCAGAGGCGCATAAGCCGGATTATCTGCGTGTGTCTCAGGCAGAGCGCGAACGTGCTCAGCGTGAAAAGGAAGCAAAGACAGAAGTGCGTGAGATGACGATTGAAGACGGTGCTGTAGTTGCTGAGATTGAGCACCAGTCATTTTCTGATGCCTGGAGCGAGAAGGCGATTCTCGAGACACTGGAACAGAACAATAGTGTCTGCTTTGTTGCGGAAAAAGCAGGGAAAAGAGTAGGATATCTGCTTGGCTATACTGCGGTTGATGAAGTGGAGATTGCAAGAATCGCAGTGATTGATGAGATGAAACGTCAGGGGGTTGGTCATGCATTAATGCTAACTTTGAAGGCGTGGAGTAAAGAACATCAGATTGCAAAGGTTCTGCTGGATGTAAGAGAAAGTAATCAGGCAGCAGGAGCATTTTATGCGAGAGAAGGATTCGTAAACGATGGAGTCCGCAAAGCATTCTATCAGGATCCGAAGGAAGATGCAGTACTGATGAGTCTGGAAATAGATAAATAACCAGCAGTTTCCAGTGGAAATTGCGAAAACTGTTTTGTATAATTGAGGCGTAACAAAGGAAGAAAACAGGAATATTCCGTTTTTGTAAATTACAATGATGAGTAACAACATAATTGCTGCTCACAGGAGGAAAACGTATGCGCCAGTATCAGTTGAAAGAAACAAAAGAAATTACGAAAATTATTTGTAACCGGTGTGGAAAAGAAACAAAAGTTGTGAGTGGGATTCCGAAAAGAGAGATGCTTCATGTAGAGCATACCTGGGGTTATTTTTCTGGAAAAGATGGAGAAAGCTGCAGTTTTGATCTGTGCGAGGAGTGTTTTGATGAAATTACAAAGGGGTTCCTCATTCCAACCGAATGTAAAGATGAATGAAAGAGTCTGGCTTGCAGTTTCGGGCAAACCGTAATGGACCAGAAGATAGAGGAATATTATGTTAGATGTATGTTTGCTTGGAAGTGGTGGGATGATGCCGCTTCCTTATCGTTTCCTTACTTCCTTAATGACAAGGTTTAACGGAAGCAGTCTGATGATTGACTGCGGAGAAGGAACACAGGTAGCTGTAAAAGAGAAGGGCTGGAGTTTTAAACCAATCGATGTGATCTGTTTTACTCATTATCATGGGGATCATATCAGTGGGCTTCCGGGTCTTCTACTTACAATGGGAAATGCAGACCGTAGGGAACCGTTGACACTGATCGGACCGAAAGGTCTTGAAAGGGTTGTCAGTTGCCTGCGCGTAATTGCGCCGGAACTGCCATTTCCAATCATTTATCAGGAGATTCAGGGAGCGGAGCAGACATTTGAGTTAAATGGATACCGGTTGAAAGCATTTCGTGTGAACCATAATGTACTTTGCTATGGTTATACGATTGAAATTGACCGCGCCGGTAAGTTTGATGTGGAGCGTGCCCGTGCAAATGAGATTCCGCAGAAATACTGGAGTCGCTTACAGAACGGAGAAACTGTAGAAAGTGAAATGGGAATTTTGACACCGGATATGGTGCTCGGTCCACAGAGAAAAGGAATTAAGCTGACTTATACAACAGATACAAGACCGACAGATTCGATTCGTGAGAATGCGAAAGATTCTGATCTTTTCATCTGTGAAGGCATGTATGGAGAGAAAGAGAAAGCAGCGAAGGCAGTAGAGTATAAGCATATGACATTTTATGAAGCGGCGGAACTGGCGAAAGAAGCGAATGTTGGCGAGATGTGGCTGACACATTATAGCCCGTCACTTACAAAGCCGGAACATTATATGAATGATGTGAAAAAGATATTCCCTCGGGCGAAAGCTGGAAAGGATGGAATGTCTGTTGATCTGATGTTTGAAGATTGAGAGGGATAGAAAATGAGTGAAAGCAAAGAGATTAATATACTGGCGATCGAAAGTTCCTGTGATGAGACAGCGGCAGCAGTAGTACGAAACGGGCGAGAAGTGCGCTCAAATATCATTTCTTCTCAGATTGATCTGCACAAATTATACGGTGGTGTTGTGCCGGAAATTGCATCAAGAAAGCATATTGAGAAGATTAATCAGGTGATTGAAGAGGCGCTTAGTGAAGCAGGGACAACATTAGATGAGATTGACGCAATCGGTGTAACTTATGGACCGGGGCTTGTAGGAGCCCTGCTTGTTGGCGTGGCTGAAGCAAAAGCAATCGCATGGGCAAAAGATATTCCACTGGTTGGAGTGCATCATATTGAGGGACATATTTCTGCAAATTATATCGAACATCCGGATCTTGAACCACCGTTTGTATGCCTTGTTGCATCTGGTGGACACACACATCTTGTGTGCGTGAAAGAATATGGAAAATATGAGATCCTCGGAAGAACTAGAGATGATGCAGCGGGTGAAGCTTATGATAAAGTGGCTCGTGCAATCGGACTCGGTTATCCGGGCGGTCCAAAGATTGACCGTATTGCCAAAGAGGGGAATCCGGATGCAATCCAGTTCCCAAAGGCAAAGGTAAATGATGCAGAGTATGATTTTAGTTTCAGTGGACTGAAATCAGCGGTATTGAATTATATTAATGGCTGCAAGATGAAAGGTGAGACATTTGATCCTGCAGATCTTGCGGCATCTTTCCAGAAGGCAGTAGTAGAAGTTCTTGTGGGTAATTCAATGCGTGCGGCAGAAAAACTCGGCATGAAGAAATTCGCGATCGCGGGAGGAGTTGCGTCTAATTCAGCGCTTCGTGAAGCGATGGAAGAAGCCTGTGAAAAACGTGGAATGAAATTCTACCGTCCGTCACCGATTTACTGTACAGATAATGCGGCAATGATCGGAGCGGCGGCTTATTATGAATACCTTGCCGGAACTCGTTCGGGATGGGATTTGAATGCTGTACCGAACCTGAAGCTTGGAGAGAGATAGAAATATTTTGTGTATCGAGGCATGATTTTGTCATATGGTATAGGTACCGTGAGTATGAATGGAATAAGTGGGAAACGAAAAGTTATCCACACGATTCTTTAAATTGTAATTAGATATGAACAGGATTTTGTGATGAGTTGTGAATAACTTTGCAAAATCCTGTATTTAATGTGAATAACAGGAGAGAAAAATGGAGAAGAAATATTGTACAGCGGTTGTTCTTGCTGGCGGAAGTGGAAAAAGAATGGGGACAAAAGTTCATAAACAGTACTTGATGCTGAAAGGTTATCCTGTACTTTATTATTCTCTGAAAGCATTTCAGGATTCCTCATGGATTGATGAAATCGTTCTTGTCAGCGGTACAGGTGAAGAAGAATATTGTCAAAAAGAAATCGTAGAAAAATATGGTTTTTCAAAAGTACGCAAAATTGTATCTGGAGGAGCAGAGCGATATAATTCTGTTTGGAATGGTCTTCAGCAAATAACAGAAGAAGATGGGTTCGTATATATTCATGACGGGGCGAGACCTTTTGTGGATGATACTATGATTGAACGCGCCTATTCTTGCGTGGAAGAAACAAATGCATGTGTTGCCGGCATGCCTGTAAAGGATACAATCAAAGTTGTGGACGAAAAGAATTATGTGAAAGGCACACCGGAGCGAAAAACACTCTGGCTTGTTCAGACACCACAGGTTTTTAATATCCAGCTGATCAAAGAAGCTTATCAGAAATTAATCAACGAGAAAATCGAAAATGCGACAGATGATGCGATGGTAGTCGAGCAGATGATGGGACATACTGTTAAATTATATCCCGGAGCATATGAAAATATAAAAATCACAACACCGGAAGATCTTCTTGTGGCGGAAGCGTTTCTGTAGGAATATACAAGGGAATTCAAGAAAAGAGGGGGATTTTTCGATGTTGTAAAGTGTGGAAAAAGCCCCAAAAATCAAGAAAAATGAAGTAAATTAAAAAAATGTGAAAAAAATGAAAAAAAGGTGTTGACATTTAGGTCTACCTTATGATAAGATTATCAGCGTCGCAAGTGAAACGACAACAACTTAATAAGAATTGCTAATCGGCAATGATTAGGTATTATGGAGAGGTATCGAAGTGGTCATAACGAGGCGGTCTTGAAAACCGTTTGTCCGAAAGGGCGCGTGGGTTCGAATCCCACCCTCTCCGTTTTTTATGGAGAAGTACCCAAGCTGGCCGAAGGGGCTCCCCTGGAAAGGGAGTAGGTCGTTAGTAGCGGCGCGAGGGTTCAAATCCCTCCTTCTCCGTTTGTTTTATGAAAACTCATAAAACTTTTTAAAAAAGTTCTTGACAAACAAAAACAGCTATGTTAATATAAACAAGCTGTCGCTTGAAAAGAACGACACAAACAAAGAACCTTGATAACTGAACAATAGACAACAACAACCCTTGAAAATTTCTTTAAGAGAAGATTTTTAAGAACGGTTTTTAAACAAACCAAAACAACAGTAAAAAGGGAAGAATTAGCTAGTTAGTTGGTTCTGAACTGGATACAAACACTTTTAACGAGAGTTTGATCCTGGCTCAGGATGAACGCTGGCGGCGTGCTTAACACATGCAAGTCGAACGAAGCACCTTGATTTGATTCTTCGGATGAAGATCTTGGTGACTGAGTGGCGGACGGGTGAGTAACGCGTGGGTAACCTGCCTCATACAGGGGGATAACAGTTAGAAATGACTGCTAATACCGCATAAGACCACAGCACCGCATGGTGCAGGGGTAAAAACTCCGGTGGTATGAGATGGACCCGCGTCTGATTAGGTAGTTGGTGGGGTAACGGCCTACCAAGCCGACGATCAGTAGCCGACCTGAGAGGGTGACCGGCCACATTGGGACTGAGACACGGCCCAAACTCCTACGGGAGGCAGCAGTGGGGAATATTGCACAATGGGGGAAACCCTGATGCAGCGACGCCGCGTGAGCGATGAAGTATTTCGGTATGTAAAGCTCTATCAGCAGGGAAGAAAATGACGGTACCTGACTAAGAAGCACCGGCTAAATACGTGCCAGCAGCCGCGGTAATACGTATGGTGCAAGCGTTATCCGGATTTACTGGGTGTAAAGGGAGCGTAGACGGAGTGGCAAGTCTGATGTGAAAACCCGGGGCTCAACCCCGGGACTGCATTGGAAACTGTCAATCTAGAGTACCGGAGAGGTAAGCGGAATTCCTAGTGTAGCGGTGAAATGCGTAGATATTAGGAGGAACACCAGTGGCGAAGGCGGCTTACTGGACGGTAACTGACGTTGAGGCTCGAAAGCGTGGGGAGCAAACAGGATTAGATACCCTGGTAGTCCACGCCGTAAACGATGACTACTAGGTGTCGGGCAGCAAAGCTGTTCGGTGCCGCAGCAAACGCAATAAGTAGTCCACCTGGGGAGTACGTTCGCAAGAATGAAACTCAAAGGAATTGACGGGGACCCGCACAAGCGGTGGAGCATGTGGTTTAATTCGAAGCAACGCGAAGAACCTTACCTGCTCTTGACATCTCCCTGACCGGCAAGTAATGTTGCCTTTCCTTCGGGACAGGGATGACAGGTGGTGCATGGTTGTCGTCAGCTCGTGTCGTGAGATGTTGGGTTAAGTCCCGCAACGAGCGCAACCCCTATCTTTAGTAGCCAGCGGTTTGGCCGGGCACTCTAGAGAGACTGCCAGGGATAACCTGGAGGAAGGTGGGGATGACGTCAAATCATCATGCCCCTTATGAGCAGGGCTACACACGTGCTACAATGGCGTAAACAAAGGGAGGCAGAACCGCGAGGTCGAGCAAATCCCAAAAATAACGTCTCAGTTCGGATTGTAGTCTGCAACTCGACTACATGAAGCTGGAATCGCTAGTAATCGCGAATCAGAATGTCGCGGTGAATACGTTCCCGGGTCTTGTACACACCGCCCGTCACACCATGGGAGTCAGTAACGCCCGAAGTCAGTGACCCAACCGTAAGGAGGGAGCTGCCGAAGGTGGGACCGATAACTGGGGTGAAGTCGTAACAAGGTAGCCGTATCGGAAGGTGCGGCTGGATCACCTCCTTTCTAAGGAAGAAAAAAGTAGAGAGTTTTTACTGTTGTCTATTGTTGGGTTATCAAGTAACCAAAACTTTTGGTGGCGATGCGCTTAGGGGTAACACCCGTTCCCATCCCGAACACGATGGTAAAGACCTAAGCGGCCGATGGTACTGCACTGGAGACGGTGTGGGAGAGTAGGTGGCCGCCAAATTAAAAAGAAAATAAACCGAGAGGTTCTGCGATAAAGCTGGTCTTCACCAGTGATCAGAGTTTAAAAGAAAGCTTTTAGTCTCTGATGACTGATGAAAAAGTCAGTCAGATGAAGAACTGAATAAGGACTTCATCTTATGTACCTTGAAAACTGCATATAGTAAAAATCAATAGATTTAGATAAATATCTAATCAAGATATCCGAGGTAATGTTAACAACATTAACTTACAGTCTGAAGAAAACAGACTTAAAATAAATTGACTATCACCAACGCATACAACGCTATGTATGTGTGGACATTATCCCATTCCCGTGGGATGAGGTCGAGTTGGTTATGCTGATAAGAGCGTATGGTGGATGCCTTGGCACTAAGAGCCGATGAAAGACGTGATAAGCTGCGAAAAGCTTCGGGGAGGAGCAAATATCCTTTGATCCGGAGATTTCTGAATGGGGAAACCTACTTGAGCAAACCTCAAGTATCCTTAAGCCAATACATAACTTAAGGAAGGGAACCCGGTGAACTGAAACATCTAAGTAGCCGGAGGAAGAGAAAACAACATGTGATTCTGTGAGTAGCGGCGAGCGAAAACGGAAGAGCCCAAACCAGCGTGCGTGCATGCTGGGGTTCGGACCGCGAAATTGATTCAATGAGTTTAGCAGAACGGTTTTGGGAAAGCCGGCCAAAGAGGGTGAAAGCCCCGTAAGCGAAAGACGAGTTGACATGGCGGGATCCAGAGTACCACGAGACACGTGGAACCTTGTGGGAAGATGCGGGGACCACCCCGTAAGGCTAAATACTACTTAGTGACCGATAGCGCATAGTACTGTGAAGGAAAGGTGAAAAGGACCCCGGGAGGGGAGTGAAAAAGAACCTGAAACCATATGTTTACAAGCTGTGGAAGAGCTTTATATGCTCAACCGCGTACTTTTTGTAGAACGGTCCGGCGAGTTACGCTGGCTGGCGAGGTTAAGGACTAAAGGTCTGGAGCCGAAGGGAAACCAAGTCTGAATAGGGCGCATAGTCAGTCGGAGTAGACCCGAAACCGGGTGATCTATCCATGTCCAGGTTGAAGTTGCCGTAAAAGGCAATGGAGGACCGAACCCACATCCGTTGAAAAGGGTGGGGATGAGGTGTGGATAGGGGAGAAATTCCAATCGAACCCGGAGATAGCTGGTTCTCCTCGAAATAGCTTTAGGGCTAGCCTCATACGAGTCTTGCGGAGGTAGAGCACTGAATTCCTAAGGGGGCGTCAAAGCTTACTAAGGGATATCAAACTCCGAATGCCGTGTAGATGATGTATGGGAGTCAGACGATCCGAGATAAGTTGGGTGGTCAAAAGGGAAAGAGCCCAGACCAACAGCTAAGGCCCCAAAATGTGTGTTAAGTGGAAAAGGATGTGGGATTTCGAAGACAACTAGGATGTTGGCTCAGAAGCAGCCATTCATTCAAAGAGTGCGTAATAGCTCACTAGTCGAGAGGTCCTGCGCCGAAAATGTCCGGGGCTAAAACACACTGCCGAAGCTTTGGAATTGAATTAATTCAATTGGTAGAGGAGCATTCTTAAAGGGACGAAGCAGTACCGAAAGGAGCTGTGGACTTTTAAGAAGAGAGAATGCCGGAATGAGTAGCGAGAGGAAGGTGGGAATCCTTCCGGCCGAATATCTAAGGTTTCCAGAGTAAAGCTGATCTGCTCTGGGTAAGTCGGGGCCTAAGGCGAGGTCGAAAGACGTAGTCGATGGATAACAGGTTGAAATTCCTGTACTATCCTGTAACAGAACTGTGGGGACACAGGCAGAGAGCGTGAGCCGGGAATGGAAAGACCGGTACAAGCGAGGTAGGAGAAGAGTTGGCAAATCCGCTCTTTAATCTGAAGACGTGATGTGGACTGAAAATAAGTAGGGAAGCACGTGAGCTGACTGTCAAGAAAAGCCGCTATTGTTTGCAGGATACCCGTACCGTAAACCGACACAGGTGGATGAGGAGAGAATCCTAAGGCCGACGGGAGAAGCATTGTTAAGGAACTCGGCAAAATGACTCCGTAACTTCGGGAGAAGGAGTGCCAGTAAGATGGCCGCAGAGAATTGGCCCAAGCAACTGTTTAGCAAAAACACAGGTCTATGCAAAACCGAAAGGTGAGGTATATGGGCTGACGCCTGCCCGGTGCTGGAAGGTTAAGGGGAGAGGTTAGCGCAAGCGAAGCTTTGAACTTAAGCCCCAGTAAACGGCGGCCGTAACTATAACGGTCCTAAGGTAGCGAAATTCCTTGTCGGGTAAGTTCCGACCCGCACGAAAGGCGTAATGATTTGGGCACTGTCTCAACAATGCACCCGGTGAAATTGAAATACCAGTGAAGATGCTGGTTACCTGCGCCAGGACGGAAAGACCCCATGGAGCTTTACTCCAGCTTGATACTGGGATTCGGTATTGCATGTACAGGATAGGTGGGAGGCTAGGAAATGGTAACGCCAGTTGCCATGGAGCCAATGTTGGGATACCACCCTTGCAGTACTGGGTTTCTAACCAGCAGCCGTGATCCGGCTGGGGGACAATGTCAGGTGGGGAGTTTGACTGGGGCGGTCGCCTCCGAAAGGGTATCGGAGGCGCTCAAAGGTTCCCTCAGAATGGTTGGAAACCATTCGAAGAGTGCAAAGGCAGAAGGGAGCTTGACTGCGACACCGACGGGTGGAGCAGGTACGAAAGTAGGACTTAGTGATCCGGTGGTATAAAGTGGGATTGCCATCGCTCAACGGATAAAAGCTACCCTGGGGATAACAGGCTTATCACTCCCAAGAGTTCACATCGACGGAGTGGTTTGGCACCTCGATGTCGGCTCATCGCATCCTGGGGCTGAAGTAGGTCCCAAGGGTTGGGCTGTTCGCCCATTAAAGCGGTACGCGAGCTGGGTTCAGAACGTCGTGAGACAGTTCGGTCCCTATCCGGCGTGGGCGTAAGATATTTGAGAGGAGCTGTCCTTAGTACGAGAGGACCGGGATGGACTGGCCGCTGGTGTATCTGTTGTCTTACCAAAGGCATAGCAGAGTAGCCAAGCCGGGAAGGGATAAACGCTGAAGGCATCTAAGCGTGAAGCCCCCCTCAAGATGAGATATCTCATAACGTCAAGTTAGTAAGACCCCTTGAAGACGACGAGGTAGATAGGGCAGAGGTGGAAGTGTGGTAACACATGGAGCTGACTGTTACTAATAGGTCGAGGGCATAACCAAAGCAGTGATAGGTTTGGATGATGATGTTGGTTTTAACTGTATGTAGTTTTGAAGGTACATAACCTTTAATTAAATATTCCTCCTTAGCTCAGTCGGTAGAGCATTCGGCTGTTAACCGAAGTGTCGTTGGTTCAAGTCCAACAGGGGGAGCTTGAAGATCTTGCAGAAATGTAAGATCTTTTTATTCTCTGATTATCGGATCAGGAGTAGGAAACTAAGAAGTTCGATTTGTCGAATTATTTGAAAAGTTTCAAAAATTAAAAAAATATCAAAAAAGTACTTGCCAAACGGTGATTTATATGATATGATTATAATCGCTGTTGAGGAAGTCGACAGACAAAGTATGGCCCCGTGGTCAAGCGGTTAAGACATCGCCCTTTCACGGCGGTAACACGGGTTCGATTCCCGTCGGGGTCATTTATGCCGATGTGGCTCAATTGGCAGAGCAGCTGATTTGTAATCAGCAGGTTATCGGTTCGAGTCCGATCATCGGCTTGTTCTTAGGAACAGAAATAATCAATTGGACCTTTAGCTCAGTTGGTTAGAGCAACCGGCTCATAACCGGTCGGTCCTGGGTTCGAGTCCCCGAAGGTCCATTTAGCTAGACTGCTTGGAAGTAGTAAGGGGCAGCGAGCTGACAATTAAATATTTGGCCCAGTGGCTCAGTTGGTTAGAGCGCCGCCCTGTCACGGCGGAGGTCGAGAGTTCGAGTCTCTTCTGGGTCGTTCAAGATGCGAAAGCATTTTGAGGAATGCCGCAGTGGCGGAACTGGCAGACGCCCGGGACTTAAAATCCCGTGGGTAGTGATACCCGTACCGGTTCGATTCCGGTCTGCGGCATTATTTTTTCTCTGAGATTTTTGTGAAGTTAATATTTGCAAGAATCTCAGAGTTTTTTGTTTTATGCATTCCATTTGGAGGCAAAGATATTATTCAAAAAATAACGGCATTGAATCTCATCTTACGAGATACAATGCCGTTATTTTAAAGTCTTCACACTTTTCATTAAAAAGTGGACCTGGCGGGAATCGAACCCGCGTCCAAAAACCTGTCCCATGTACTTCTACTATCATAGTCAGTTATTTGACATTCCCTCTGCCGTACGAAAACTAACATCCTTACGGGTTCAGTAGCTTCATAATACGCCTGACAGCTCAAAGCTTTGCCGTCATCGTTTCTCACATAGTCGGTGCCAGATTCCTAAAGTGTGAGTGCTTCAGGGCTGACATGCAGCATTTAGGCTGCAGCTAATTCGAAATTATCGTTAGCGTTTAATTTTAAGTTTGCGATTTAACGCATCAGCCTACGGATAGCTTCTCCATCTTCGAGATCCCTGTCGAAACCAGTACAAGCCCTGATCAGGGTAGAGTAATAAATACTCTCTACTGTAACAGACACATTCTCTTGTGTGCTGTACATACTAATATAGTAAAAAGAAATATAAATGTCAAGTGATTATTGCGTTAAAAGAAGTGAAAAAGCAGTAAAAATTTAGCATTTTTAATGTCATTTCACATATTTTTTATAAAGATAATTACTGTCAGACAGGGAAGAATGTGTTAATATAATAATATGAGTAATTATAAATCTTAACAAGAAAATTCGGAAAAAGGAGAGGTTTCTTATGCCAACAACATACGCACATTATAAATTCGGAAAAGAGGTGCTCAGCGCACTTCCAAGACCCCTTCAGAATTCTATAGAAGCGCATAGAGAGTTGTTTGATATTGGGTTACATGGACCGGATATTTTATTTTATTATAATGCATTAAAGAAAGATCCGGTGAATGAACAGGGGCATACACTTCATGAACAATTTGCCGATGAGTTTTTCCATCATGCTGTTGAAGTGATTGAGAAAGCAAAAGATCCGGCAGCGGCGCGTGCATATATTTATGGATTTATCTGTCATTTTGCTTTAGACAGTGAATGCCATCCTTATGTTGAAAAAATTATGCAGGTCGGAAGAGTTTCACACAATGAGATTGAGATGGAACTGGATCGAATGATGCTGACGGAAGATTATCATGATCCTTTGCGCTATCTGACAGCAAAGCACATTCAGCCGAAGATGGAGTATGCGGAAGTGATCGCACCATTTTTCAAAGATGTAACAGCCGAGCAGATCTATAAGGCATTAAAAGGGATGGTTTTTTATCATAAGCTGTTTCTGGCACCGACATCTGGAAAGCGAAAAGCGTTGTTTCTTGGGATGAAGGCAGTGGGGAAATACGATTCATTGCATGACATAGTGATGAGTGTAAAGCCAGATCCGTTATGTCAGAAATATTGTAAGGTTTTGAAACGGCAATATTCAGGTGCAGTGCCGTTAGCTGCGAGTTTGATCGTACAGTATCAGAAGAAATTATTCCAGGATACACCGCTTCCGGAACGTTTTCATGAAACATTTGGTGCAGGAGAAGAGTGGGAGAAACTGCGCCTGTAGAGAATCGAAGAAAAGAGCAACAGACTGCTTGCCAGGAGAGATGCAGAAGAAGAGAAAAAGAGTCAGGAGAATGTAGATGAAGGAATTCGTTAAAGTGCAGGATATCACGAAAACTTATAAAATGGGTGAAGTTGAGATTCATGCAGTGGATCACATCAGCTTTTCGATTGAGCAGGGAGAACTTGTTGTAATCGTTGGACCAAGTGGTGCAGGTAAGACAACTGTGCTTAATATTCTCGGCGGAATGGATACGGCAACAAGCGGGAAGCTGTATGTAGATGGAAAAGATATTACAGCTTATAATTCCAAACAGCTGACAGGATACCGCAGAGATGACATCGGATTTGTTTTTCAGTTTTATAATCTTGTGCCGAATCTGACCGCATTGGAAAATGTTGAGCTTGCATTGCAGATCAGTAAGGATCCGTTGGATGCACAGGCAGTTTTGGAGGAAGTTGGTCTGGGGGAACGGAAGAATAATTTTCCGGCACAGCTTTCCGGCGGTGAGCAGCAGCGAGTTTCAATCGCGAGAGCATTAGCGAAGAACCCAAAGCTTTTGCTTTGTGATGAGCCAACAGGTGCATTGGATTACAATACAGGAAAATCAATTTTGAAATTACTTCAGAATATGTGTAGAGAAAAGGGAATGACAGTTATTATCATTACACATAATCAGGCACTTGCGCCGATGGCAGATCGATTGATTCATATAAAAAATGGACAGGTAGCAAGAATAGAATCTAATGAGAATCCGACTTCGATTGATGAAATTGAATGGTAGGGGATGTGGATGAAGAAAGCATTACGAAAAAACTTTTATATGGAGATCCGTCATAGCCTTGGACGTTTTTTATCCATTTTCTTTATTGTTGCGATAGGATGTGCATTCTTTTCCGGAATCCGTGCATCAGAGCCGGATATGAGATATTCAGGAGATGCATATTTCGATGAGAAGAACCTGATGGATATTCAGGTAATGAGTACAATGGGACTGACAAAAGATGATCTGGATGCAATTCGTGCTGTGGATGGTGTATTGGATGCAGAAGGAAGCTATGCAACAGATGTACTTTGTACGATTCGGGGAAACCAGGTAGCAGTTCATGTTATGGCGCTCCAGGATAAGATGAATCAAGTTCAGTTAGAAGATGGCAGGCTTCCGGAAAAGGAAAATGAATGTGTAATAGATGCAGATTATCTGGATGGAAAGAATCTGAAGATTGGGGATAAGATCACATTATCGAGTGGGACTTCGGATTCTTTGGAAGATACACTTAAGACAGATACATTTACCATTGTTGGTACGGTCAGCAGTCCGGAGTATATTGCATTTCACAGAGGCAGTACAACAATTGGAAATGGAAGTGTCAGTGCCTTTCTTTGCGTTCCGGAGAAAGCATTTTCATTAGATGTGTATACAGAGATTACAGTGCAGGTTGAAGGTGCAAAGGAAGCGACTGCATTTACGAAAGAATATGAAGAACATGTGGATTCTGTGCTGAAAAAGGTTCAGGCAATTAAAGCGGAAAGAGAACAGGCCAGATATGATGAGATTACTTCGACAGCGCAGGAAAAAGTGGATGAAGCACAAGATGAGTTAGCTCAGGCAGAGCAGGATCTGGCGGATGGAAAAAAAGAGGCGGAAGAAGAACTTGCAAGTGCAAGAGAGAAACTTGATGCAGCGCAGAAAGAACTTGAACGAGGAAGAAATCAGCTGGCAGCTTCGAAGCTTGAACTGGAGCAGTCGAGAAATCTTCTGATATCAAAGCAAAAGGAGCTGGATCAGTCCAAAGCACAAGTTGAGCAGGGTGCACAGGAACTTAGCGAAAAACAGATTGCACTTACAACATTAAGAAATCAGCTGGCACAACTAAAAGAGCAGGAAGAAAGTCTGGAAGATCAGAGACAAGAACTTTTAGCGCAACAGACACAGATGCAGCAAAAGAAAGACGAGCTTCTGAAAGCAAAGGAAGAATTGCAGCAACAGGCAGAAGACTATCAGTCTGCGTATCAGCAGATTTATCAGCCGTTGAAAAAGTCTTATGAAGAACTAAATACACAGTATGAACTTCTTTTACAGAACTATGAGGCACTGAAAGAAGAATACGACCGGAAGCAGGAAGCAGGAGAAGAAGATCCGGAATTAAAGGCTCAGTTAGAACAGTTGGAAGCTGAAAAAACAGCAATGGAAGAGAAGTTGACTGAATTGAAAGCAAATCTGGATAAAATGGAACTGGAGGCGAAAGCTGCCGAAGCGGAGATTCAGAAAAACCAGACAAAGATCGAAGCCGGATTGACGCAGATTAACGAAGGGCTTCCAGCAGTTGAAGCCGGGATAGCTCAGATTGAAGAAGGTATTCCGGTATTGCAGGATAATATACAGAAACTGACGGATGTGTTGACACAGGGAGATGCTGCAATCCTTACCGCAAGTCGGCAGATAGATCAGGCAAAGGCGCAGATTACATCCGGTCAGCAGCAGATTGACAGCGGATGGCAGCAGATCAGTGAGGGACAGAAGAAGATTGAGGAGGCACAGCAGCAGTTAAGCAGCGGAACAAAGGAGCTGGAAGACGGTTGGGCAGTGTATGAGGAAGGTCGTATAGAAGCTCAGAAGAAGATTGAAGATGGAGAGCGGCAGATTACAGAAGCAAGAGAAGAGCTTGCGAAAGCACAGCAGAAGATTGATGATCTTGAAAAGCCAAAGTGGTATGTTTATGATCGGAACAATCTGACAGAATACAGTGGATACGGAGATAATGCAGACCGTATGCGGGCAATCGGTAAAGTGTTCCCACTCATTTTCTTCCTTGTTGCAGCATTGATCAGTCTGACAACAATGACACGAATGGTAGAGGAGGAGAGAACGCAGATCGGTACTTTGAAGGCTCTCGGATATGGAAATGCTTCAATTGTTGGAAAATATCTCTGGTATGCGATCCTTGCGACATTAACTGGTGGTGTTTTCGGAATTCTAATTGGAGAAAAGATAATTCCATATATCATTATCACTGCATATAAGATCCTGTATCGTCATATGCATGATGTTGTGATCCCGTATAATTTGTATTATGCTGTAACAGCATGTGCAGCGGCACTTGCATGTACAGTAATCGCAACATTGTTCTCCTGTATGAAAGAATTACGAGAGCAGGCAGCAGAATTGATGCGCCCGCCGACACCAAAACAGGGAAAACGAGTATTTCTGGAACGAGTTCCGTTTATCTGGAAAAATCTGAATTTTACATGGAAATCGACCGTGCGTAATTTGGTGCGGTATAAAAAACGCTTCTTCATGACAGTATTTGGAATTGGCGGTTGTATGGGCATGATGTTGTTTGGTTTTGGATTAAAAGATTCTATTTCAGCAATCGTTCCGCTTCAATACGAACAGATTCAGCTTTATGATGGAGACGTTATTTTAAAGGAAGATGTGACAGAAGAAGAGAGAAATGAGGTTCAGAAAGAACTGGATACGGATAAGAAGGTATCAGTGACTGCAGAAAATCTTTTGAAAAATATTGAGATTAGTTCAGGAGAGTCTTCTCAGGAAGTTTATTTAGATGTACCAAAAGATGTGGAAGCATTCAAAAAGTTTGTCGTGATCCGGGATCGGAAAACAAAAGAAATTTATTCATTGGATGATAAAGGAGCAATCCTGACTGAAAAAGTAGCGAAACTGCTGGAAATCAATGTCGGTGATAAATTAACGATTGATACAGATGATGGAGAGAAAACGGTCTTGATCAGTGCAATCTGTGAGAACTATATGGGACATTATCTCTATATGACATCTGAAGTCTATGAAAAGACATTCGGTGAGGCTCCGGTCTATAATTCAATTTATTATAGAACTCAGGACCGTACAACAGAGGAGGCAAAGGATGTCGGCGAAAATATAATGAAGTGTGATGGAACACTTAGCATCAGCTATACGACAAGCCTGAAAAAGCAGGTGGATCATATGCTGGAGAGTCTGGACATCGTGATTATTGTATTGATTATTTCAGCAGGAATGCTGGCGTTTGTAGTGCTGTATAATCTGAATAATATTAACATTACAGAGCGCAAGAGAGAACTGGCAACATTAAAGGTACTTGGATTTTATGACAAGGAAGTTTCTTCTTATGTTTACAGAGAGAATATCCTGCTGACCTTGATTGGGGCACTGGCGGGATTGTTGATCGGAAAAATTCTGCACCGCTTTATTGTTGAGACAGTGGAGATTGATTCGGTTATGTTTGGACGAAATATCGATCCACCAAGTTTCCTGTATGCCTTTCTTCTGACAGTGGCTTTTTCATTGTTTGTCAATGGAGTGATGTATTTTAAGTTAAAGAAGATTAACATGGTTGAATCACTCAAGAGTGTAGAATAAGACAGATTTGTCAGGAAATATAATAACGAACATAATAATGGATTGCAGAGAAGCTGCATGGAACATAGATATAATTGTGAAATGTTCCATGACAGCTTCTTTGTTGTTGACGGCCGCATATAGCGTAAGCAGCAACCGCACGTAGCATGAACAGTAACTTTTTGTTAAAAAGCACTTGAAATATACCTGTAGGGGGTATATATTAATAATTAGAAAATATACCCCCTGGGGGTTATACGACAGGAGAAATACAATGGAAGAAAAGAAAGTCTGTCCGGGATGTTGTCACAAGACAAAGGATCGACCGGAAAAAGAATATAAAGATCTGATGAATCGTCTGAGTAGAATTGAAGGACAAGTCAGGGGAGTTCGAAGGATGGTTGAAGAAGGCGCGTATTGTCCGGATATTCTGATTCAGGTATCTGCGGTGAATGCGGCTCTGAATAGTTTCAATAAAGTGCTTTTGGCAAACCATATCCGGACATGTGTGGCAGATGATATCCGGGATGGAAAAGATGAAACGATTGACGAGCTCGTGACGACACTTCAGAAATTGATGCGATAAAAGATCTGAAGAGAGATCTGGCACAAAAAGTCCGGATCACAACTTGAAGGAGGAGTAAGATGGAACAATATAATGTGACGGGAATGAGTTGTGCAGCCTGCAGTGCCCGTGTTGAGAAAGCGGTTGGAAAAGTCCCCGGAGTTGAGAACTGTTCAGTCAGTCTTCTGACGAATTCCATGGGAGTGGAAGGCACAGCAACAGTAGATGCGGTCATTGCGGCTGTTGAGGAAGCTGGATATGGGGCAACGTTGAAATCTGCAAAGAATGAAAGGTATGGGATGAATCAAAGTGAGCAGAACTGTGCGGAAGATGCGTTGAAAGATAGGGAGACACCGAAGATGAAAAGGCGTCTGATCGCTTCTTTGTGTTTTTTGATTCCGCTCATGTATCTGTCAATGGGGCATATGATGTGGGGCTGGCCACTTCCGGTATTTCTGGAAGGGAATCATGTGGCGATGGGGCTGGCGCAGCTCCTGTTAACGACAATCGTTATGGTGATCAATCAGAAGTTTTTTATCAGTGGATGGAAAGGCATGATCCATAGAGCACCAAATATGGATACGCTGGTTGCACTTGGTGCAGGTGCATCTTATGGATATAGCGTGTATGCATTATTCGCTATGACAGCAGCGCAGACGGCAGGCGATATGGATCATGTGATGGAGCTGATGCATGAATTTTATTTTGAATCAGCAGCAATGATTTTAACGTTGATCACAGTCGGAAAGATGCTTGAAGCGCATTCAAAGGGAAAGACAACAGATGCATTAAAAAGCCTTATGAAGCTGGCACCAAAGACAGCAACGCTCCTGCGTGATGGAAAAGAACAGGAAGTTTCGATTGACCAGGTGAGAAGAGGAGATCAGTTTGTTGTAAGACCTGGGGAGAATATTCCGGTGGATGGAATTGTTCTGGAAGGAAACAGTGCAGTAGATGAAGCTGCTCTGACCGGAGAGAGTATACCGGTAGATAAAGCAGAAGGGGATAAAGTGTCTGCGGCTACAATGAATCAGTCAGGTTTTCTGCGTTGCGAGGCGACGAGAGTTGGCGAGGATACGACATTATCACAGATCATTCAGATGGTAAGTGATGCGGCAGCAACAAAAGCGCCAATTGCCAAAGTGGCAGATAAAGTTTCAGGAGTATTTGTTCCGGCAGTTATTTCCATTGCAGTCGTCACAATGATCGTATGGCTGCTTGTCGGAGAGCCTGTTGGATTTGCACTTGCAAGGGGAATTTCTGTTCTGGTGATCAGCTGTCCGTGTGCATTAGGTCTGGCCACTCCGGTTGCAATTATGGTTGGAAATGGAATGGGTGCGAAGAATGGAATCATGTTTAAGACAGCTGTTTCGCTGGAAGAGACAGGAAAGACGGAGATTGTTGCACTGGATAAGACAGGAACGATCACAAGTGGAGAACCGAAGGTGACGGATCTGCTCCCTGCGGACGGAATGACAGAACATGAATTATTATTTTTTGCAAATGCATTGGAGAAGAAAAGTGAGCATCCGCTTGCCCGGGCAATTCTTGCAAAGGCAGAAGAAAATGGGGAAGCAGAGCAGAAAAGTGAAATCACACAGTTTCAGGCAGTTCCGGGAAATGGGCTGTCAGGAAAACTTGGAGAGGACTGGCTGTACGGAGGCAATTTTAAATTCATTTCTGACAAAATGAAGATTTCTGCCAGCATAAAAGAACAGGCGGAACGGTTGGCACAGCAGGGAAAGACACCACTGTTCTTTGGAAGGAATGAGCAGTTCCTTGGCATGATTGCAGTTGCGGATGTGATCAAGGAAGATAGTCCACAGGCAGTGAAAGAACTTCAGAATATGGGAATCCATGTTGTTATGCTGACCGGAGATAATGAGCGCACAGCGAAGGCAATTGGTGAGCAGGCAGGTGTGGATGAAGTGATCGCAGGTGTTCTTCCGGAAGGAAAAGAACAGGTGATCCGCAAGCTGAAAGAAAAAGGAAAGGTTGCGATGGTAGGTGACGGTATCAATGACGCACCGGCACTGACCAGGGCAGATATGGGAATTGCCATTGGAGCGGGGACAGATATTGCAATCGATGCAGCGGATGTTGTGCTGATGAAGAGCCGGTTAAGTGACGTGCCGGCGGCAATCCGTATGAGCCGTGCAACATTGCGCAACATTCATGAGAATCTGTTCTGGGCATTTTTCTATAATGCGATAGGAATTCCACTGGCAGCAGGAATCTGGATCCCAGTCTTTGGTTGGAAATTAAATCCGATGTTCGGAGCGGCGGCAATGAGCCTGTCCAGTTTCTGTGTAGTAACAAATGCATTGAGACTGAATCTGTTTAAAATGTACGATGCCAGCAAAGACAGAAAAAGAAAGATGAAAAAGGTAGAAACAGCAGAAAATACTGTTTCAGATATTGTCTTAGCAGACAAAAATGAGTCAGAAAACAAGGAGGAGACAAAGATGACAAAGACAATGAAAATCGAAGGAATGATGTGTGGACACTGTGAGGCGGCTGTGAAGAAAGCTCTCGAGGCACTTGAGCAGGTTGATACAGCAGAAGTCAGCCATGAGGCCGGAACAGCGGTTGTGACACTGAATTCCGAAATCAGTAATGAAGTGCTGAAAAAGACAGTCGAAGACAAAGATTATACAGTAACAGCGATCGAGGATTAATGAGCAAAGAAGAGGTCCCCTGCGGAAATGAAAGATTCTGCAGGGGACCTTTTGGATTAATCCTTGTATACAATCTTTCCATCACAGATTGTATATTTTACTTTTCCATACAATTCCCATCCGGTAAATGGAGAATTAGAAGACTTAGAAGCATAAGTCTCAGGAGTCCATTTCTCATTCGGATCAAACAGTACAAGATCAGCTGATTTTCCTTCTGCGACAGAACCGCACGGAAGGTGATACAGGCTGGCAGGATTGATCGTCATCTTCTCAATCAGCTGGCTTAATGTCAGGTGTCCCGGACGTACAAGGGAAGTGATTCCGAGAGCAAGGGAAGTCTCAAGACCAATAATACCGCTTGGTGTTTGTGTGATAGGACGGGATTTCTCTTCCGTACTGTGTGGCGCGTGGTCTGTAGCAATCAGATCAATCGTACCGTCTTTGAGACCTTCGATGATAGCAAGGCGGTCATTTTCTGTACGAAGCGGTGGGTTCATCTTGGCAAGTGCGCCGTATTTTAATACAGCTTCATCTGTCAAAGTGAAATGATGCGGAGTTGCCTCTGCATGCAGATTTGCTCCCATAGCTTTAAAGGTACGTACCAGTTCAACGGACTGTCCGGAGCTGATATGCTGGATCACGACCTGTGCACCGGAACGAAGCGCCAGCAGACAATCTCTGGCAACAAGAGATTCTTCAGCAATCGAAGGAGATCCGTAGATGCCCAGCGCATCAGATACAGGTCCGTGGTTGATTCCGTTTGTTTCAATAAATGCAGGATCTTCTTCATGAAGACTGATCGGAAGGTCAAGTGCCTTCGCCTCTTCCATTGCCTTATAGAGAAAGGCAGCATTCTTAAGAGGAATTCCGTCATCTGTGAATCCACAGGCACCGGCAGCGGCAAGTTCCTTCATAGAAGTCATCTCTTCACCCTTGAGTCCGCAGGAGACAGCAGCAGCCTGGAAAATATGGATGTCTTCCAAAGCTTCCCGTTCCATCAGTTCTTTGAGAACTGGAACAGAATCGATGACTGGTGAAGTATTTGCCATACAGATCACGGAAGTAAATCCACCGGCAGCAGCTGCAAGAGATCCGGTATGGAGATCTTCTTTATAAGTAAATCCGGGATCACGGAAATGAATGTGTGTGTCAACAAGTCCTGGAGAAATCATAAGTCCTGCAGCATCAAGCTCATCCTCTCCATTTTCAGGTGTCAGAGTTCCGGCATCTGCGAGTTTCTGGATCAGACCGTCTGTGATGCGAAGGTCGACAAGACGTTCTGTATCAGATGCAGGATCAATTAGAAAACCATTTTTTATAAGCATAATTCATCCTCCTTTTGCTGTTAAGTATACCGTATTTTTGATAGAGATTCAAATTTATTAGAAAATGTGTTATCATAAACACACCGTAAGTTACTGCTCACACTATGTGCGACCAGTAACGCATCTCGTCATTTTGAATCGCCTTTGGCGATGGGGCGAGATGCATTCAAGCCAAAACATGCATCCTCCGTGTCAATCAGCGGAGTGATTGACACGGGAGTGAACAGTAACTATCATAATATGAAAAGAAAGAAGGCAGAAAGGTTGATCTCTGAATTTTACCGGATCCAGACAATCGTTCTGCGGAAAGAAGGAGTAAATGAAAGAATACGATTATCTGATTGTTGGAGCAGGTCTTTATGGAGCTGTCATGGCACATGAATTAAAGAAAAAAGGGAAGAAATGTCTTGTGATTGACCGAAGAGATCATATTGCAGGAAATATTTACTGTGAGGACATAGAAGGAATCCATGTACATAAATATGGTGCACATATTTTCCATACGTCTGATAAAAAGATATGGGATTACATGAATCAGTTCGCGGAATTTAATAATTACATCAATTCACCAGTAGCAGTTTATAAAGATGAACTTTATAACCTGCCATTTAATATGAATACATTCAGTAAGATGTGGAATATCCGCACACCACAGGAAGCAAAAGAGATTATTGAAAAACAGCGCAAAGAGACAGGAATCACAGATCCACAGAATCTGGAGGAACAGGCACTTTTTCTTGGCGGAAGAGATATCTATGAGAAACTGATCAAGGGTTATACAGAGAAACAGTGGGGAAGAAAGTGTACAGAACTTCCGGCATTTATTATCAAACGTCTGCCATTCCGCTTTGTTTACGATAATAACTATTTCAATGACAGATATCAGGGAATTCCGGTTGGCGGTTATACAGCAATCGTTGAGAAGATGCTGGAAGGGACAGAAGTTCGCACAGGGATTGATTTCTTTGAATTCAGAAAAGAGAATCCGGAGATTGCAGAGAAGATTATTTTTACAGGAATGATCGATGAATATTTTGGATATCAGCTGGGAGCATTGGAGTATCGTTCTGTCAGATTTGAGACAGAAGTTCTTGATTGTGAGAACTATCAGGGAAATGCTGTTGTCAATTACACAGAGCGTGAAGTTCCGTATACAAGAATTATCGAGCATAAACATTTTGAGTTTGGCAAGCAGGAGAAGACGGTTATTTCCAGAGAGTATTCATCAGAATGGAGTGTTGGCATGGAACCATACTATCCGGTAAATGATGAGAAGAATAATGCATTGTTTGAAGAATACAAGAAGCTTGCAGAAAAGGAAGAAAATGTAATCTTTGGCGGACGACTGGGAGATTATAAATATTATGACATGGATAAAGTTGTTGCCGCAGCTCTTGACAGACTGGAAGAATTCAATTAATATGAGAGTCACACTTCAGTCGTTCTGACTGAAGAATCAGGAAAGATTCTGAAGAGTAGTTCGTATCAGATTCTGATAATTTTCAATTGGACAGGTATTGTATCGTGTGCGGTGTGGGGCCGCACACGTTTAGATGACAGATTGCAGTAGAATTAAATATGGAAAAAATGTATGAAGTACTTCGCTTCGTGGAAAAAGGAACCGAATGCCAGCCAAGTATCGATTGCCTGCAGGGAGAACTTTTGATTTATTATCTGCGGGATAATACACAGTTGGATAAAGCGGTGTTATTTGAATGGTTCCGACAAATTGCCGGAGAAATAAGAAAGTATCAGCAGTCGAGACGTGGGCAGAATTATCGTTGTCTGACGCCGTATAGTATTGTTGTGACAGAAGAAGGAGAACTGTTGCTTTTAAATCCGGATGCACAGGAAAATGAATTTGTTATGAAGAAGATGCAGCAGAAAGCGGTGAGAAGTCATTTTATCCGCCCGACAGCGTCAGGCAGCAGGAAAAATTGTTCCGTAGATTTGTTTGGATATGGTAAAATTTTGCAGTTTTTACTGGCATATACAGAGCAGATCCCGGAACTTAGCAGAAGTGAAGAACGCAGATTGGAGCGAATCATTGAACGTTGTACCGGTGGCGGAAGACGGCATTATGATAAGATCAGCCAGGTGATACGTGATCTTCCGGAGGAACGCGAGGAATGGAATTTGGAACAGAAAGTAAAACTTCGGAATGTCAAACTGGCGGTTCTTTTATTTGCTGCCGGGGCAGTAATTGCGGCAGCAGGAATTGGGATGAGCCGGGGAAGAGAAAGCAACAATACAGTTGGGAAAAGTGAAACGGCAGTGCAAGCTCAGAAAGTAGACGATGTAAAAGCAATACCAGAAGAACATAGTGAAACTGAACAGGACAGAAAAAAAGCATTGGAAGATATGAAATGGAAGAAAGAGATGGAAGAACGGGTTCAGGAGATTCTGGAATCGGTCAAAGCATGTGAAAAGAAGATAGAAGAAACGACGAAAGAAGAGAATAACGGGGAAAACAAGGAAGAAACAGAGCAAACGACAGAACAGCAAACAGAGGAAACTGTGGAAAAATCTGTAGAAGAGGAAATACAACAGGAAACGAAACAAGAAGTGATAAATGATCCGGTTGTTCCGGAATAAGAAAAAAGTCTCCATAAAAGGGAGGATGCCGGGTAACCATTTACTGGTTCCCGGCATGTATTATGAAAAAGTTTATTCAAAGTTTTTTGTTTTTTCCTTTGATACTTATAGTATATGTGAGAGAAATGAAGAAAAAGTGATAAGAAGATGAAAGATTTTTAAATGATAAATGAACAAATTATGAACGACAGATGTAGTGGAAAATAACGGTTTAAAAAAGAATGGCAGTGTGGTATTCTACATCTAAAGAGAACTTCGGAAGTTACTGTTCACTCCCGTGTCAATCACTCCGCTGATTGACACGGAGGATGCGTGTTTTGACTTGAATGCATCTCGCCCCATCGCCAAAGGCGATTTAAAATGGCGAGATTCGTTGCTGGTCGCACATCGTGTGAACAGTAACCTTCGGAACAGGAGGTAACAGTTGAATATGACAAGACAGGAATTTATCCGAAAATTACAGGAGGCTTTGAATGGAAAGCTTGATGCCGCAACAATTCAGGATCATCTTAAGTTTTATGATGATTATATTATAGAAGAAATGAGAAAAGGAAAGAGCGAGCAGGAGGTCTTGGAACTGCTCGGAGATCCGTGGGCAATTGCGAAAACCATTGTAGATGCAAGTGATGGAACAGACGAAGAAGTGGTTTATGAGAACAGGAGTCCATTCAATAATTCGTACAACCAGACAACGCAGGCACAGAACAGCTATACTGGTTATGGACAGAAGGATGAATATGGAACAGAGCATTCTTATGGTTCCTATCATGAGTTCAGATTAGATACCTGGTGGAAGAAGGCTTTGCTGATTCTTGCAGTTGTATTTGTAGTCGTAGTAGTTGTGTCTGTTATAACAGGAATTATCAGTTTTCTGGCACCGGTTCTTGTTCCTCTTCTGATCATTATGATCGTGATCAGACTGATCGGTGGGAACCGACGATATTAGAAAAAAGAAAAGTAAAAGACCGATGGGGGAGCCATCGGTCTTTTGAGGGGAGTATAAATAATTAATAAGGGGTTGTAGAAAATAATCTTTCTACATGAATCAGTATAATATATGCATTTGGAAAAAGCAAGCAAAATATTCAAAATATGGTTGAAACAAAATGCATAAAAAGACCTCCGTTTGGGATAATAAAGATTGTACTAAATAGTTACTGTCAGTTAATAAGAACAGTAACACCAAATAAGGAGGAAGCATCATGGCAAAAAATTATAGCAACACAAGTAAAAATTCTCAGAATGGATTCTATTCATCGAAGGAAGAAAATCAGAGTAAGAACAGAAATTCAATATCTAATTCAGGTTCGAATAAGAATTCCAGCAAAAATTCTTATTCAAATAAGAATAAGAACAGCACAAACTGCAATTCCAAAAATGCAGATGACTGCTTTGGCGGAAAAGATGATTATGATGAGTCAGACAGATATTAACAGATACTGTGAGCAGTAACAAATAAGATTCTTATAAACAGTAACAAGGCAGAGAAGAAAGGCAATCGCACTTTACTCTGCCTTTCGTTTATAGTAAAATTATGATGTGAGTGTCAAAAGTATGAATTGCTTATTTGTGCGAGCACAAACGCAATTTATACTTTTGACACTTACATCAAATTATAATACTGTAAAATAAGAATCAGTTAACAGTAATTAATAAGTACATAAAGATAATATGAGGTAGATATGGAAAGAATGGAATGGATTGCGCCGTGTCATTTCGGTCTTGAATCAGTATTAAAAAGGGAGATTCAGGATCTGGGATATGAGATCGCACAGGTGGAAGATGGAAGAGTTACCTTTTACGGAGGAGCAGATGCAGCGTGCAGAGCGAATGTATTTCTCCGTACAGCAGAACGTGTTCTGCTCAAGGCAGGAAGTTTTAAAGCAGTTACCTTTGATGAATTGTTTGAGAAGACAAAAGCAATTCCGTGGGAGAATTATATACCGAAGAACGGGAAGTTCTGGGTGGCGAAAGCTTCATCGGTAAAGAGTAAGCTGTTCAGCCCTTCGGACATTCAGTCAATTATGAAGAAAGCGATGGTAGATCGTCTTAGAAGTAGATACCATGTACAGTGGTTTCAGGAAGATGGAGCTTCTTATCCACTGAGAGTATTTTTGATGAAGGATATCGTTACGATCGGAATCGATACATCGGGAGATTCTCTTCATAAGAGAGGATACCGTCCGTCAGCCGGCAAGGCACCGATTTCTGAGACACTGGCAGCAGCACTGATCATGCTGACACCGTGGAGAAAAGAGCGTATCTTAGTGGATCCGTTTTGCGGAAGTGGAACATTTCCAATTGAGGCAGCAATGATGGCAGCAAATATTGCACCGGGAATGAATCGTTCTTTTACGGCTGAGAGCTGGGCGAATCTGATTGATAAGAAACTCTGGTATGAGGCCATTGATGAGGCAAATGATCTGATTGATGATCAGATTGAGACGGATATCCAGGGATATGATATTGATGGGGATGTTGTGCGGATGGCAAGACAGAATGCAGAGAATGCAGGTGTGGATCATCTGATCCATTTCCAGGAGAGACCGGTCAGTGCACTGAGTCATCCGAAGAAATATGGATTTATTATAACAAACCCGCCGTATGGAGAGCGTCTTGAGGAGAAAGAGGCACTTCCTGGTTTATATCGTGAATTTGGCGAGAGCTTTAGGAAGCTTGACAGTTGGTCTGCATACATGATCACAAGTTATGAAGACGCAGAACGTTATTTCGGAAGAAAAGCAGATAAAAACCGTAAGATTTATAATGGTATGCTGAAAACATATTTCTATCAGTTCCAGGGACCAAAGCCACCGAGACCGAAGAAATAAGAAACGCTGTACCAGATTGTTGGCGAAAAAGAATAGAAGGTAGAAAGCAAAATGAAGAGAAGAATTGTATTTGCAACAGGAAATGAAAATAAGATGAAAGAGATCCGGATGATTCTTGCTGATCTTGGTATGGAGATCGTATCGATGCGTGAGGCAGGAGTCGATGAAGAAATCGTAGAAGACGGAATGAGCTTTGAAGAAAATGCAGAGATCAAGGCAAGAGCTGTATCACGAGTGCTGGTCAACGATATTGTTCTTGCAGATGATTCAGGTCTTGAGATTGACTATCTGGATAAGGCACCTGGAATTTATTCTGCGAGATTTGCCGGAGAGGATACTTCTTATGATATAAAGAACAGAATCCTTCTGGACAGACTGGAAGGGGTTTCGGACGATGAGCGTACCGCAAGATTTGTCTGTGCGGTTGCAGCAGTATTTCCGGATGGAACAACAAGCGTAGTCCGTGAGACGATTGAAGGACAAATTGGACACGAGATTGTCGGTGCGAATGGATTCGGGTATGATCCGATCTTTTATGTTCCAGAATTCGGATGTACAACAGCGGAGATGACACCGGAGCAGAAAAATAAATTGAGCCACAGAGGAAAAGCACTTCGAGCAATAAAAATCCTGCTGGAAGAGAAATTGAACGAGGAAGAAGCATGAAAATTCTGATTGTCAGTGATACACACGGAAGACACCAGGCACTGGACCGCGCATTAGAAGAGGCTGGGAAAATTGATATGTTTATCCATCTTGGAGATGTAGAAGGCGGAGAAGACTATCTGGAGGCTGTCGTAGAGTGTGAGAAGCATATTATAAGAGGAAATAACGACTTTTTTACAGAACTTCCGAGAGAAGAGGAGTTTGAGATTGGCCCTTATCATGCATTTATTACCCATGGACATTATTATTATGTGTCCATGGGGATGGAAACTATCATAGAAGAGGGCAGAACAAGAGGAGCGGATCTCGTAATGTTTGGTCATACACATCGTCCTTTCTTTCTTCAGAAGGATGGAATGACAATTTTAAACCCGGGAAGTCTATCTTTTCCACGTCAGGAGGGAAGACGAGGCAGCTATATGATCATGGAAGTCGATGTGGACGGAAAATTGAGTTTTGAGCAAAAATATCTATAATTATCCTAATTATCAGAAAACTAAAACAAAAGAAACAATTTGCACACTCTTCTTGCGAAAAACAGGTAAAAAAACAGTCGTAAAAAAGTAAAAAAACTTTAAAAAACCTGTTGACTTTCTGAGAAACATGCCATATAATATATCTTGTCGCTGCGGGAGATACGAAAGAAACACAAAGCCGCAGGGGCAAGGAAATAAAACTGATATCGGGGTGTGGCTCAGCTTGGCTAGAGCGCCTGGTTTGGGACCAGGAGGTCGCAGGTTCGAATCCTGTCACCCCGATCATCCTGCGGGTGTAGTTCAATGGTAGAACACCAGCCTTCCAAGCTGGATACGTGGGTTCGATTCCCATCACCCGCTTCTCGTTTGAAAACGAGAGGTTCTCATTAAGAGAGAAATGAGTCTGTAGCTCAGCTGGATAGAGCAACGGCCTTCTAAGCCGTAGGTCGAGGGTTCGAATCCCCCCAGGCTCGTTTTGTGGTGGGTATGGTGCAGTTGGTTAGCGCGCCAGATTGTGGTTCTGGATATCGCCGGTTCGAGTCCGGCTATCCACCTTTTTCTTTAAATATTCCAACTGGCCGTGCAGTGTCAGATATGAAGTCTTCGATGGGCTATCGCCAAGCGGTAAGGCACAGGACTTTGACTCCTGCATTCGCTGGTTCGAATCCAGCTAGCCCAGTTATCCTGCTAGCGGGAAAGAAATAAAAATGAATAAGGGCGTGTAGCTCAGGTGGTAGAGCACTTGACTTTTAATCAAGTTGTCCGGGGTTCGAATCCCCGCACGCTCACTGGAACAAGCAGATTGCTTGTTCTATTTTTTTCTTAATCAATAATTGAATAAGAAATATGCGGATGTGGCGGAATTGGCAGACGCGCCAGATTTAGGTTCTGGTGTTTACGACGTGCAGGTTCAAGTCCTGTCATCCGCAGTAAATTTTTTCCCGGAAGTGCTGATCAACATTGCACTTTCGGGATTTTTTCTATCTGAAAACCAGTATGAAAAAAGAAGCCGCACATTAAAGTGCAAGCTCCTTTTCTTTCTTTTCCCAATCAATAAACATCATAAAGAATGAAATTAATAACAAGAAGGAACATCCAAGAATTGCCTTTGTCTGGAACAGCTGAACGGCTGCATTACCGATCACTGCGCCGACAATAAAGCAGGCAATGATTCCGTAATACAGAAGACTTGTATCCAGAAAATGTCGTTCTTTTGTATGGAAATAGTGGTGCAGGTTCTCTGTTCCACTGCGCAGATTACCGATGCACATTGTAGTTGCGATTCCTTTGCCATGAATCTTGCGAAAACTTTCAACCTGAATTCCACAGGCAAAAGAAGTTAATGCATTGGCCGGAAGATTCAATGCTGTTGGGAAGAAACTGACTGCGATCAGGATTAGTGCTTCTGCCAGAACAGAAATCTGTCTCCAGTGAAGCAGATTTCCTGCTTTAGCCCGGACAACTTCAGCAAGAGCGATTCCAAGTGCAAAGGCGAGTACAGGGAAAAGGTATTTCATTGTGTTCTGGAAGTCTCCCTGAGAGAGATGTACCCCAAAGAGAAGCATGTTTCCAGTCTGTGCATTGGCAAATACTTCTCCACGCTCCATATAAGAGTAAGCATCCATGAATCCACCGGAAAGTGCAAGGATTGCTCCAAGCCGGATAGATTCAGAAATTTGAAATTTGTGTTTCATAGATATCACCTCATTTTCGTGTGTAGTACCTACTGTCATGATTGAATTACTGCTTTCTGGCGGAAAGCAGTAATAATAAGCCATCAATTATTATAAAAGTGACAGTAGTGGCTGTCAAGATTCTCCGGGTGAGAACTTTATATCAAAAAAGGTAGACAATATGTCGAAAAAAATCGAAAATTCACTTGCACCTCCGGAATAAGTGGTATATACTGGTCAAGAATGTTTGAAATTACAGTAATCTGCATTCAGGCATTGTGCAGATTTCTGTGTTGGCTTTTATTATTACTCGTATTCGATAGACAGATGGAGGTAAAAAACATGGTAGAAAAGAAAGTGAAGTTTATGTCAGCAGGGCAGATTATGACATTTTGCAACACTTGTCAGAAATTAAAATCAGACGTTGATGTAACTGATATGGCAAACAGAAATTATATCATCGATGGTAAATCCCTTATGGGGTTAATGTCTATTAAGCTGGGACTGCCAATGCGTGTAGTTGTGAATGGACAGGATGAAGAAGAGGCAAATGAATGTTTTTCTAACTATGAGTTTGAATAATCCTGCCGAGGCATTCTTGAATAAAAGAAGAGACGGTCAGTCTGTAAATGAAGTTTTGATACACATTTATAGAGTGACCGTTTTGTTGTTCACAATATTGACAAAACTATTTGGTATATTAAAAGGTAATTAAATGTAGAAGTGATCTGGTACACGCAAATATAAGTTAGGAGAAAAGAAGATGGAAAGAGCAAAAATATTAGTTGTGGATGACGAGAGCAGAATGAGAAAACTTGTGAAGGATTTTCTCACAAGAGAAGGGTATATAGTATTAGAAGCAGGAGATGGAATGGAAGCAATGGATCTTTTTTACGAAGATAAAGACATTGCCCTGATCATTTTAGATGTAATGATGCCGAAAATGGATGGCTGGCAGGTGTGCCGTGAGGTTCGAGAGACTTCTAAAGTGCCAATCATTATGCTGACAGCGCGTTCTGAGGAGAGAGATGAGCTGCAGGGATTTGAACTTGGTGTGGACGAATACATTTCTAAGCCATTCAGTCCAAAGATTCTTGTGGCAAGAGTAAATGCAATCCTTCGCAGAACTTTGGGAGCGGTCGGCAATGATTCGCTGGAGGCAGGCGGTATTACGATTGACAAGTCAGCACATATCGTGAAGATTGATGGAACACCGGTCGAACTTAGTTATAAAGAATTCGAATTGTTGACCTACTTTATAGAAAATCAGGGAATTGCGCTTTCCAGAGAGAAAATATTGAATAATGTATGGAATTATGATTATTTTGGTGATGCAAGAACAATTGATACACATGTGAAGAAACTGAGAAGTAAATTAGGCGATAAGGGCGAATATATCAAAACAATCTGGGGCATGGGATATAAGTTTGAAGTTCAGAGCACGGAGAAATAAATCAGATGAAGAAAGCAAAAAGAGAACTGAAATATACGTTGAGCGGACAGATGACAGCTATTTTTGTTGGACTTCTAGTGTTTGTTCTGATGTTAGTTTTCATTGTTAATACGGGGTTTCTTGGACGATATTATATGTCTCATAAGCAGAAAGATCTGATTGAGATGTATGAGGAAATGAGTGAAGCAGTGAACAATGGAAATCTTGGAAATGAGGCAGTGCAGAAGAAACTTGTGGCGGAACTTGAAAAAACGAACATTGATGTCTGCGCGATGGATATTTCTGACGATGGAAAGGTTGTATTTACAAATGTAAAGGAAGAAGGTTTCCTGTACAAACAGATGCTCCGTATTTTCTTCCTGAAAGATGATGATCAGGAAAAGATTCTCAAGCATTCGGACGATTATGTGGTTCGTAAAATCCAGGATCCACAGAGCGGTACGGATTATCTGGAAATGTGGGGGTATTTAAGTGATAGTGTGTTTGTTACAATGCGAAGCCCATTGGACAGTATTCGTGAAAGTGCCAATCTTGCCAATCAGTTTCTGATTTATCTTGGAATTTTCGGAATGTTCTTTGGAGGAATCCTTGTATGGATTTTTTCACGAAGGATTACAAAACCAGTGTTGGAACTGGCAAGACTTTCCGAAGATATGGCAAATCTGAATTTTGATGCGAAGTATACGAGCGGCGGAAAGAATGAGATTGGTGTTCTGGGCGAGAATTTTAATAAAATGTCAGATCAGCTGGAAAAGACAATATCTGAATTGAAGACTGCGAATAATCAGCTGCAGCAGGACATTGAGCAGAAAGAGAAACTTGAAAATATGAGAAATGAATTTCTTGGAAATGTTTCCCATGAGCTGAAGACGCCGATCGCATTGATCCAGGGATATGCCGAAGGGTTAAAAGAAGGAATCAATGACGACCCGGAAAGTACAGAGTTTTACTGTGATGTCATTATTGATGAAGCAGGAAAGATGAACCGGATGGTCAAGAATCTGCTGACACTGAATCAGTTGGAATTCGGGACAGATGAAGTGGAATTTGAACGGTTTGATATTGTGAAGCTTGTGAAAGGTGTTATTGCAAGTTGTGAAATTCTGATCCAACAGGTTAATGCGAATGTAGATTTTATTGCTGATGAGACAGCTTATGTCTGGGCAGATGAGTTTAAGACAGAACAGGTTGTACGGAATTATCTTACGAATGCGATTCATCATGTCGGAAATGAGAAGCGGATTGAAGTGAAGATTGTTTCAATGGATGGAAAAGTATGTGTTTCCGTCTTTAATAGTGGAAAACCGATTCCAGAAGAGGATGTACCAAAACTGTGGGATAAATTTTATAAAGTGGATAAAGCACATACACGTGAATATGGTGGAAATGGGATTGGACTTTCAATCGTTAAGGCAATCATGGAATCTTTCCATCAGGGGTACGGCGTGAAAAATTATGACAATGGAGTCGAATTTTGGTTTGAACTCGACGCAAAGTGTGGTAAAGTATAGAAAATAGATACTAGATAATAGATTACAGATAAGAGGTAGGCTAATGATAGCAATAATTGATTATGATGCCGGTAATATCCGCAGTGTTGAGAAAGCATTGCTTGCACTTGGACAGAATGTTATAGTTACAGCGGACAGAGATGAGATCCTTCATGCAGATAAAGTGATTCTTCCGGGTGTCGGTGCATTTGGAGATGCTATGGAGAAATTAAAACAGTCAGGACTTGATGAAGTAATCCGCGAGGTTACAGAAAAGGGAACACCATTTCTTGGAATTTGCCTTGGATTGCAGCTTTTATTTGAGCACAGCGATGAGGCTCCGGGTGTAGAAGGACTTGGAATTCTAAAGGGTGAAATCTTAAGGATACCTGATAAAGAAGGATATAAGATTCCCCATATGGGATGGAATTCCCTTCATTTAGAGAATGATGGAAGACTTTTTAAGGGAATCGCTGAGAATTCTTATGTATATTTTGTACATTCTTATTATCTGAAAGCAGAAGAGGAACAGATTGTCAAGGCATCAACAGAGTATACAACACATATCCATGCGTCTGTTGAGAAGGACAATATTTTCGCATGCCAGTTCCATCCGGAGAAGAGCAGTGATGTAGGACTGAAGATTCTGAAAAACTTTGTAGAGCTGTAGGAGGAGTGCGAGAATGTTTACAAAAAGAATTATCCCATGTCTGGATGTGAATGCCGGACGTGTTGTAAAAGGTGTGAATTTTGTTGATCTTCAGGATGCCGGAGACCCGGTGGAGATTGCAAAGGCATATGATAAGGCAGGGGCTGATGAACTTGTATTTTTGGATATCACAGCTTCTTCAGATGATAGAGGAACAGTTGTTGATATGGTACGAAAGGTTGCGGAATGTGTGTTTATTCCGTTTACTGTCGGCGGAGGAATCCGGACAGTTGATGATTTCCGTGCATTGTTAAGAGAAGGTGCGGATAAGATTTCAATCAATTCTTCTGCAATCAACAGACCGGAGCTGATCCGTGAAGCGGCAGAGAAGTTTGGAAGCCAGTGTGTAGTAGTGGCGATTGATGCAAAGAAAAGAGCAGACGGAACAGGATGGAATATTTATAAGAACGGTGGACGTCTGGATGTCGGTATCGATGCAGTTGAGTGGGCGAAGAAAGTAGAGTCCCTTGGTGCAGGTGAGATTCTTCTGACAAGTATGGACGGTGACGGAACGAAGGCTGGATATGATCTGGAACTGACACGTGCGATTGCTGACAGTGTATCGATTCCTGTAATCGCGTCCGGTGGAGCCGGAACGTTGGAGCATTTTAAAGAGGCACTGACAGACGGTGGTGCAGATGCGGCACTGGCAGCATCTTTATTCCATTATAAAGAGCTGGAAATCAAAGAAGTAAAAGAGTATTTGAGAAACGAAGGAATTTCTGTCAGACTGTAGAGAATGGTTAAGCAGAAAGAAGAGGAGAGCAGGAACTATGAGTGGTTTGAATGGAGATTGGTATGAGGCATTGAAAGGAGAGTTTTCCAAGCCTTATTATAGGAAATTATTTGAGACGGTAAATGAGGAATACAGGACAAAGTTGATCTTTCCACCGGCACAAGATATTTTCAATGCATTTCATCTGACTCCGCTGAAGGATGTGAAGGTTGTGATCCTTGGACAGGATCCTTATCATAATAACGGTCAGGCACATGGATTAAGCTTTTCCGTGCAGAAAGGTGTAGATATTCCACCGTCACTTGTGAATATCTATAAAGAACTCCATGATGATCTCGGCTGCACAATCCCAAATCATGGGTGTCTGACAAAATGGGCCGAGCAGGGTGTATTAATGTTGAACACTGTGCTGACAGTACGAGCACATCAGGCGAACTCTCACAGAGGAATCGGATGGGAAGAATTCACAGATGCAGCGATTCTGGCACTGAACAGCCAGGACAGACCGATTGTCTTTATTCTGTGGGGAGCTCCTGCACAGAGGAAGAAGAGAATGCTTACGAATCCAAAGCATCTTATTCTGGAAGCACCGCATCCAAGCCCGCTGGCTGCTTACAGAGGTTTCTTTGGAAGCAAGCCATTCAGTCAGACAAATGCATTTCTGGAGAAGAATGGGATTGAGCCGATTGACTGGCAGATTGAGTAAATTATAGTAGCAAAGTATTAAAAATAGACGTCTGCTGGCCAAAGCAAGGACGTCTATTTTTTATGTGTATAATTCAAAATCAAAACAATCAAACTGGCTGTCGTCAGAATAACCATCAATCAAAGAGAAAAATGTCTATATTTATATTGACAAAACTAAAAACCTAGTGTACTATCTAACTATAGCACTGATACAGCAAATGCAAAAAAGATAAATGGAGGAATCACATGGAATATAATTCAGGAAGTCCAATCTATCTTCAGGTGATCAATGAGCTTAAGAAAAAGATGGTAAAGGGCGAGTTGAAACCGGGTGAGAAGATGCCATCGAACAGGGAGCTTGCAGTTTTGTATAAAGTGAATCAGAACACAGCGGCGAGAATCTACCGGGAGATGGAGATGGCAGGATATTGTTACACGAAGCGTGGAATCGGTACATTTGTGTCGGAGGAGGAGTATATGTTTGACAATGTGAAGAAGGAGATGGCAGAAGAGCTGTTGAAGAATTTTGTACACGAGATGCGTGATCTTGGATTTCAGAAAGGCGAGATTATCGAGCAGATCGCCGATTACGAGGAGGAGCAGAAATGATGTTAGAGTACAGAAATATCACAAAGAAATTCGGAAATAAAGAAGCAGTTAAAGAGCTTACTTTGAAGTTGAAAAAGGGCACGATTTATGGTCTTCTCGGAGAAAATGGAAGTGGTAAGACGACACTTATGAAGATGGCAGCGGGACTGACACAGCCAACAGAGGGAGAGATTTTATTTGAGGGACATCCGTTTAGCTATCAGGACAAAGCATCCATCGCGTATATGTCAACGGAACCATTTTTCTATAGTTATATGAAGGTAAAAGATGTAGAAGAATATTATGCAGATTTCTTTGAGGATTTTGACAGAGAGCAGTTTAGAAAAACAATTGAACGCCTGGGCTTGAATGAAGAGATGAAAGCGTCTGCAATGTCAAGCGGAATGAATGCCAAGCTGAAAGCGGCAGCGACATTGGCGAGAAAAGCAGATCTTCTCTTGTTAGATGAGCCTTTGAACGGTGTGGACTATAAAGCGAGAGAAGAGATCATTGCTTTGATCTTGGAAGAAGCAGATGAGAATCGTACAATGGTGATCTCTACCCATCTGATTGAAGAGGTAGAAAGCTTTATTGAGGATGCGATTTTTATAAAAGATGGACAGCTTGTGGATGTCGTGAATGTTGAGACAGAGAGAATGACAACGGGAAATTCACTTGCAGAGCTTTATCTGCAGAAGATGTAAGGAGGGAGTAACGATGGGAAAATTAATGAAATATGAATGGAAGAAACAGCGGACTTCGAGAATGATTGTTATGGTAGCTTTAGCTGTCTGTGTGCTTGCATTTCTTGGAGGTATGCTGGTTGAAAAGGATGCATTGATGGGAATCAGTGCAACGCTTTTATTAGTCGGATCGTTTTTTGTAGTGTTCTATATGGGAATTGAGAGTATTCTGATTTTAAACAGAGATTTGAAAACAAAGCAAAGCTATATGATCTGGATGACTCCGAAATCTGTATGGGAAATTCTTGGAGCAAAATTTGTTGTAGCAATCGCACAGATGTTTTTCGTGTTTGCACTTTATGCGATTGCCGGACTGCTTTGTTTTGTAGGGACGATCCAGTATGTCGGAGAACTTGGAAATGTATTTGCGATCATAAGAGATAGTTTTATACGAGTGTCAGGCGAAGGGCAGCTGATCGCACAGATTATCTGGAATCTTCTCTGCATCTTTGTCGGATGGACAGAGGTTGTGATGGTTGGTTATCTTGCGGTAATCGTTTCTCGAACTATTTTAAGGGATTCAAAATATGCAGGAGGAATCTCAATCGTAGCTTTCTTTGTGATTACATTTATAATAGAAAAGATTTATAATCTGATCAGCAGTGTACTTCCGAATGTAGAAGTAGCAGGAAATTCATTCTTTGGTGTCGGATATCTTGTATACTACATTATAATCTGTGTAGCAGTATTTTTACTTAGTGGATGGATGGCAGATAAGAAGCTTAGTGTATAAGAATATTCTTCATATCTTTCGGTAATTCCGCTGTGAATTCCATCGGCTCCTTTGTGATCGGATGAATAAAGGAGAGCTTCCAGGAATGTAATGCCTGGCGGTGGATGTATTCCATATCCGGATTATATAGATAATCACCGACAAGTGGGAATCCTAAATATTGCATATGGACACGGATCTGATGGGTACGGCCGGTCTCTAAGATAAGAGAGACAAGGCTGTGCCCGTTTTTTTCTTCTACAACTTTATAATGTGTGACTGCACGCTCTCCATGCTTGAAGTCTACTTTTCGCTCAATCATGGAACTGCCGGTGCGGGCGAGTGGTGCATCAATCGTGCCGGATGGAGGTGTTACACTGCCACGGACGATCGCGAGATATTCACGCTTGATCTCGTGTCGTGCGCCCATGGAAGATAGGATGCTGGAACTGATCAGGTGCTTGGCAATGACGGTTAGTCCAGAAGTATCACGGTCCAGGCGGTTCGTGCAGCGGAAGATAAAAGGCTTTCCTTGCTCTGTATAATACCACATTAGTCCATTTGCCAGAGAATTCTCATAATTATTCAGTGATGGATGGATCGGCATTCCGGCAGGTTTGTTGACAACAAGGATATCTTCGTCTTCATATATAATGCTAAGCGGCAGTTCGACAGGAGGAATATTCGGTGAACTTTCATTTTCCTGAATATGTACTGTGAGAATATCTCCAGTAGCAAGTAGTGAACGCATATATTCCCAGACTCCGTTTTTTAAAATGCTTTCCGGCATCTTTTTTAACTGAGTGATGTTCTGGTAGGAGTAGCCCTGGTGACGCAGGAACTGCTCGATACGCAGGCCGTCCGCTTCTTCTGTTATCTGATAGTTGATCGTACGATCCATCTTTTTCTATCCTGTCGTGTCTGATAGCATAAAAACAGACACATCCTTTCTGATTTGACTCTTTATGAACTCTTGTATCATACACAAAATCTTCAAAAATTACAATAATCTTGAAATAGTGTTATGTTTCTTGGAATTTTATTATATCTTATTTTGGCACTTTTTACTATAATAACACTATCAAGAAAAACAAAGACAAGTAGTAATAAAAGGAGGATTCTATTATGAAGAAGAAAAAGATTCTTGCACTTGTACTTGCAGCTTCAATGGCAGGCGGAATGCTTGCAGGATGTGGAAGCACATCAGGCGGAGATGAAACAGCAAAAGGAGATAAGTCATCCGGAAAAGTTTATTATCTGAACTTCAAACCAGAGCAGGCTGATCAGTGGGTAGAACTTGCTAAAGAGTACACAGATGAAACTGGTGTTAAGGTTGATGTACAGACAGCTGCATCAGGAACATACGAGTCACAGCTGAAATCAGAGATGGCAAAAGACGAGGCCCCAACATTGTTCCAGGTAAACGGACCGGTTGGACTTGCTACATGGAAGGATTATTGCTATGACCTTTCAAAAAGTGACGTTTACAAAGATGTTGAGTCTGATGACTATGTATTAAAAGATGGTGATGCAGTAGACGGAATCGCTTATGTTATTGAGACTTATGGTCTGATCTACAACAAAGCACTTCTGAACAAATACTTCGAACTGCCGGATGCAAGCATCAAATCCATCGATGAGCTGAATAACTTCCAGGCACTTAAGACAGTTGCAGAAGAGATTCAGGCACATAAAGATGATCTTGGAGTAGAAGGAGCTTTCACTTCAGCAGGAATGGATTCTTCTTCTGACTGGAGATTCAAGACTCACCTTGCAAACCTGCCAATCTACTATGAGTACAAGGCAGACGGAATTGATAGTACAGATGCTATCAAGGGAACATACCTTGACAACTACAAACAGATCTGGGATCTGTATCTGAACAACTCTACATGTGAGCCATCTATGATCTCTTCTAAGACAGGAGATGACGCAGCAAGCGAATTCTCACTTGGTGAAGCAGTATTCTATCAGAATGGTACATGGGCTTACAATGATATCAAAGATAACGAAGTAGCAGAAGAAGATATGGGAATGCTTCCAATCTACATCGGAGTTGACGGAGAAGAGAATCAGGGACTTTGTACAGGATCAGAGAACTACTGGTGTGTAAATAAAAACGCTTCTGAAGAAGATATTCAGGCAACACTTGATTTCATGAAATGGGTAGTTGAGAGTGACGAAGGTCGTGACATGCTGGCAAATCAGATGGGATTCGTAACACCGTTTACAACATTCGCAGATTACCTTCCGGACAACCCGCTTGTAAAAGCAAATGCCGAGTACACAGAGGCTGGAAAGACACCAGTAAGCTGGAACTTTACAACAATGCCATCTGAGAACTGGAAGAACAATCTTGGTGGTGCTCTTCTGAACTATGCACAGGGCACAGGCACATGGGATAGCGTACAGACAGCATTCGTTGATGGATGGGCTGAAGAATACGCAGCAGCAAATGAATAAAAAAGACTTTTTCACAGGACCGGCAGATAAAAAGGCTGTGAAATAGTGAAAATATCATGCAGCCTGCCAACGAGAATACCGAAGGCAGGCTGAAAGTGTGTTATTAGAAGTGTAAAAAGAGACAGACCTTTTTACAGAAAGAGAGACAGGAGGAGAAGAACATGCAAAAAGCTATAAAAAGATATTTTCCGGTATTTGTATTGCCGACGCTGATTGCATTCACGATAGGTTTCCTTGCACCATTCGTGTTAGGTGTATACCTTTCGTTCTGCAAGTTTACAACGGTAACAGATGCCAGATTTATTGGACTTGGCAACTATGCAAAGATACTGGGAGATGGGGATTTCCTTCACTCTCTCTGGTTTACTGCATTATTTACGATCGTAACAGTATTACTGATCAACATTTTCGCATTTGCAGTAGCAATGCTTTTGACAAAGAGTATTAAAGGAACTAATATTTTCCGTACTGTATTCTTTATGCCAAACCTGATCGGCGGTATCGTACTTGGATATGTATGGCAGCTGTTATTAAATGGTATCCTGGCACATTTCCAGAAAACACTTACATATTCTTCAAAATATGGTTTCTGGGGATTAGTTATCCTGATGCTCTGGCAGCAGATTGGATACATGATGATCATCTACATCTCAGGTATTCAGAATATTCCTGGAGAGCTGATCGAGGCAGCGGAGATCGACGGAGCAAATAAAGTACAGCTTTTAAGATATGTTACAATTCCGATGGTTATGCCATCCATCACAATCTGTACTTTCCTGACACTTACAAACGGATTCAAACTTTTCGACCAGAACCTTGCATTGACAAACGGTGGACCGGACAAGATGTCAGAAATGCTTGCCCTGAATATTTATAATACATTCTATGGAAGAACCGGTTGGGAAGGTGTAGGACAGGCAAAAGCAGTTATCTTCTTCATTATTGTAGGAGTGATCGCATTAATTCAGAATAAAATGACAACATCAAAGGAGGTGCAGCAGTAATGAATAAAAAAGTAAAACATGGCACATTATTAACCGTTATTTTTACAGTACTCAGTCTGCTGTATCTGTATCCGATCGTACTGGTATTTATCAACTCCTTTAAGAAAAAAGCTTATATCAGTAAAGCCCCGTTCGAGATACCGACCGGAAAGATGTATGTCGGATTAGAGAACTATATCCGTGGTATTAAACAGACAGGATTGATTCAGGCATTTGGATGGAGTTTGTTTATCACAATCTTATCTGTAGCAGTGATCATCTTATGCTGCTCCATGTGTGCATGGTATATCTGTCGTGTGAAGACAAAGTTCACAAAAGTCTTATATATGCTTTGTCTGTTTGCAATGATCGTACCATTCCAGATGGAAATGTTTACATTATCTAAGATTGCAAATATGCTTCATATGGGAAATCCATGGGGACTGATTGTGATCTATCTTGGATTTGGTGCAGGACTTTCCGTCTTTATGTTCACCGGATTCATGAAATCCATTCCACTGGAGATTGAAGAAGCTGCAATGATCGATGGTTGTACACCAATCCAGACATTCTTCAAAGTTGTACTTCCGATTGCAAAACCGACTTGTGTAACAGTTACAATTCTTCAGGCAATGTGGATCTGGAACGACTATCTGCTTCCATCACTTGTACTGGATCAGAGAAAATATAAGACAGTACCGATGGCAGTCCAGTATCTGAAGGGTGGATATGGATCAGTTGATATGGGAGCAATGATGGGAACTCTGGTTCTTGCAATTGTGCCGATCATCATCTTCTACCTGTTCTGCCAGAGATATATTATCGAAGGCGTTGTAGCAGGAGCAGTTAAAGGCTAGTTACTGTTCACTCTCGTGTCAATCACTCCGCTGATTGACACGGAGGATGCGTGTTTTGACTTGAATGCATCTCGCCCCATCGCCAAAGGCGATTTAAAATGGCGAGATGCGTTGCTGGTCGCATATCGTGTGAACAGTAACAAAGGCTAGTATAGACAATGGCTGAGAGATGAATTAAAATAGAATCATAAAAACTTAAAAAAGACAGCAGAGAGTGAGCGATCATTCCCTGCTGTTTTCGGACGTTATAAAAGGAATAGTGAAAATGTAAAATGAGCGTGTGGGAGGCGCGGGGGAATGATTACAATACTGATTGTAGATGATGAAAAACTGGAGAGAAGGGGAATCCGTTTTCTGCTGAAAAGAGAAGGAGACTTCCAGATTTTAGAAGCGGCGAATGGAAAGGATGCACTTGGTATACTGGCTTCGAATCATGTAGATATTTTATTTTCGGATGTAAAGATGCCTTACATGAACGGACTGGAACTGACAAAAGCAGCAAGAGAAGATCATCCGGAGATGGAAATCGTGATTTTCAGCGGATATAATGATTTTTCCTACGCGAGAGAGGCTCTGCGATATGGTGTCGTGGATTATGTCCTAAAGCCGGTCGATCCGAACGAATTTCATAAGACCTTTCAACGAGTGATGGAAAATATCTCATCTAAGGAAGAGAAGCAAAAGCAGCAGAACAGAAAAGAAGATTATCTGAAGAAATACTTCTTCCTGAGATATCTATATTCGGGAAAAGAAGAGGATTTTGTTCAACTTGAGAAATTAACGGATGAAACAGAAGACGATGTTTCACAGTTTTCGCGCATGGTTCTTGTCAGTGCATCCAATGGTTTTTTTGAGACGGAGGAGGAACATTTTCTGACAAGTCTGAAGGAAGAGGTGCAGAGAGAATTTTATTATGTGAATCTGAATTCAAATGAGTCCATCTTTCTGTTCCCGGAGAAGTATACAGACTATCATGTGGTTGTAGAGAAAATGTATCGGTTCTTTGCGTATCAGTTTGACAGTGAATGTTATTTTGCGGTCAGTAAAGAAATTGAGGATAGAAAGAATCTGGCAGAGGAGTTTAAAGCCCTGGAAGGAATGCTGGAAGAGCAGTTCTACCAGCCACATCAGCATTTATTTTTTCATGGAGAAAAGCAAGAAGAGAAGAAAGCAGACCCGGCAGAAGATTCTGAAATCATGGAACAGATTACGAATGATATTCAATATAAAGATCTGCCCCATCTCCGTCAGGATTTTCAGAAATTGGAAGATAAATACCGTGCCAATAAGCAGTTTTCAGATATGTATGTAAAGTTTGTATTTTCCGGAATTTTAAAAGAATTGCTTGATCAGATGGATGAAATGGATGAGAAAATGCTTTCGAAGAGAGTGGATCGGTTATATCGTTGCAAAAACCTGAAGGATGTGATCGCTATAGTAGACGAAGCACTTCAGGAATATGAACACTGTATACAGGAACAGGAAGACGGATTCCGTTCAGAGATTACGAAAGTAAAAAGTTACATTTATCATCACTACCAGGAGAGGAATCTTGGAGCAGAGACGCTTTCAGCAATGGTATTTCTTTCTCCCGGATATTTGAGTGCTGTGTTCAAAGAAGAAACGGGAGTGACACTGAACCGCTTTATCCGTGAAGTGCGGATGGAAAAAGCGAAAGAACTTCTTGAGACAACGAATATGAAGATCTCCGGAATTGCAAAAGAAGTAGGATTTTCCAATAACTCATACTTCTGCAGAAGCTTCCGGGAATTTTTCGGAGACACACCGGAAGCATGCAGGAAAGGAACAGAGGCGGATGAAAAAACAAATACGGAAGCTGCTCCATCGATTTGAAAATCTGAAATTCCGTAAGAAACTGTCAGTTTTGATGTTGATTGCAGGATTGGTGCCGGTTGTATTCCTGGCTTTTTCTATGCAATATGGCATGACGAATCAGCTGAGAGAAAAGGAACAGTATAACCTGGAAAAAATACTGGAGCAGTCGGTGAACTCAATTGAGAACCAGTCACAGATTTATGAAAATCTGGTCGATTATTTATCCTATTCACAAAGTCTCAGGAATATTTTCGATACGGAAATGGAATCAGATTATGAGAAATATTTGAAATATGTGAAAGTAGCAGATCCGTTGCTTCAGATGCCGACCATCTATCACAAAGAGATTCGGAGTATTACGCTGTATTCTGACAATATAGAAGTGCCACATGGAGATACACTTCTTCCAATGTCAGAAGCGGAGAATCAACAGTGGTATTCCAGACTGAATGAAGGAACGCTGATGCAGTGGAGCATTACTCGTGGGGGAAATAAATCAATCATTGCCAGTCGAAAATTCTACGATAATGATACGATCAAAGCAGTATTGGAGATGCGTCTGGATTATGAAAAAGTTCTTAGTCCATTCATGAGTCAGATTACAGATAATACAGGTGGCATGATTATGGACGATAATGGAAATGTTGTTTATGCGGATTGTTCTATGGATAAAAAATATCGTCCAAAGAATATTGAGAATCTTAAGGATATCAGTGATAAGTATTATATTTCACAGAGAACAATGAAAGATACCGGATGGAATTTCTATATCTATCGTCCGAAGGCGGTAAGTGAAAATGCAATCCATAAGCTTTTGCTTAAAAATATTCCGTTAATTTTAATCAGTGTTCTCCTTTTGAGTCTTTTAGGGTATGTTTTCTCCATCCGTATGGTGTCACAGTTGGAATTATTGACAGAGAATATGAACCAGATCAATATGGGACTTCGCAAGGTTACGGTGCAGAGTAAGTCCAAGGATGAGGTTGGTGTGTTGATTCGGTCATTCCAGCGCATGATGGATCAGATGAACCATTTGATCTCAGAAGTATATGAGAGTAAGATCCAGCTTCAGAATAGTGAGATGAGAGCGCTGCAGGCACAGATCAATCCACATTTCCTTTACAATTCACTTTCTATTATCAACTGGAAAGCAATTGAAGCGGGGGAGGATGAAATCAGTTATGTGACATTGGCACTGTCTACTTATTATAGAACAAGCCTGAATCGTGGTGAAACAATGACTACAGTGGCAAAAGAAATTGATAATATCCGTGCATACCTCAAGATCCAGTTGGTTATGCATGATAACGAGTTCCGTGTGGTCGAACAGATTTCAGACGGTCCTAATGATTATATGATACCGAAGCTGATCCTGCAGCCGCTGGCAGAAAATGCAATCGATCACGGAATCGATGTGTCAGATAATGAGGATCCAACATTGTGGCTGACGATTCGTGAAGAAAATGAGCATATTTTCTTTGAAATCAGGGACAACGGAGCAGGAATGACGCAGGAAAAGGCAGATCAGATCCTGACCTATCAGTCGTCCGGTTATGGCGTGCGAAATGTCTGTGACAGAATCCATGTTCTTTACGGAGAGAAAGGTGAGATGAAGATAGAAAGCACTCCTGGAAAAGGAACGCGTGTCTTTATCCGGATTCCGAAGAAGACGGAGGCAAAGGTGCTATGAAAAACGATAGGAAAAAGCGAATTCTTTCAGCCCAGCTTGTATTAATTTTGTTGATGATACTTTGGTGCGGAACTTGTTTTGAATCAAAAGAAAGTCAAAGACAGATGGAACAGTCAGATGCATCTCAAAGTGAGTCTGGTGCAGGCGAAGCAGCTGAAGGGAAAAGAAAACAGATGTATGAAGCAATGCATACGCCGCTTGGAAAATATCCTGAGACAGTCACGTATACACTTGGCAAGATTGCAGGAGCAAATAATTCGAATCTCCCGGTGGGAAATACGTACGAAAACAATGCGTATACGAGATATCTGAAGAAAGTGCTTAATATTAAAAATGCAGATGTCTTTGAATTGCAGGATGGCAATACGTATGAAGAGGCAGTCAATGTAGCGATTGAAGATCGAGATATTCCGGATGTGCTTGTCGTGAAGGGAAGAGATAACCTGCTCCGCCTGATTGAAGCAGGTATGATTGAAGACCTCACAGAAACTTATGAAGAGTGTACGACAGATACAATCAAAGAAATGTATGACAGTTATGGAGATTCTCTCTTACAATCTGCAACAGTTGATGGAAAGTTGTATGCATTTCCGAATACGGTGATCGATGACGGAGCTCCACTTCTCTGGTTGAGGAAAGACTGGATTGAGAAGTTGGGATTGAAGGAACCGGAAACGGTAGAAGAAGCGTTGGAGATAGTGCGTGCATTTGTAGAACAAGATGCAGCAGGAGACGGTCAGACGATTGGTCTTGCCTGTAGTACAGATGTGATTGCCGGGGCGGACCAGACTTATGGAGTGGATTCAGCGTTTATACATGCAGGTGCAATGCCATGTCACTGGATTCTGGATGAAAGTGGAGATGTAGTTTATGGGTCAGTAACGCAGGAAACAAAAGAAGCACTTTCAAAGCTTCGTAATCTATATGAGGATGGGATACTCGACCAGAGATTCTTGTTGAGAAAGACGGAAAACATAGATAATCTGTTAAAAACCGGACATTGCGGAGCAATCTACGGACGTTGGTGGGCTCCGAATAATCCGCTTAGTGCGGCATATAGTGTCGATTCAAATGCAGAGTGGAAACCGTATCTTTTAGACAAAGAACAAGTGAATGAGACACAGAAGATATCAGTTTTTGAATCGTATGATCAGTGGATGTATGTGGTGGTACGCAAAGGATATGAGCATCCGGAAATTGTAGCAAAGTATGTGAGTGCTATTTTTGATCAGTCCAGATATGCAAATGATGCTTCAGCAAGAGAGGTGAATGACTATTTTTCCATTAATGTAGATCCGACGGCCCGTCCGCTGAATATTAATGTGGATTATGAGGATGCACTTTATCGGACAACGGAACATATTCAGGCAGCGTTGGACAAAACGCTTGATGTGTCGGAATTGAGTGGATTAGAAAAATCTTATTATGATACATGTAAATCATTTTTGAATGGACAGTTGACAACGGCAAATGGCTGGGCAGCTTATGCATCAAGAATTGAGGCAGTGGGGGAACTGCAGAAAGCGGGAATACGAAGTGCACAGACACTGCCTTTGGAAAACGTAAATGCCGAAATCCCACAGGAATTACAAGAACTGGAGAATGAAGCGTTTCTTCAGATTATCAGTGGGGAGAAACCAGTGGATTACTTTGATACTTTTGTGGTAGAATGGTATGCGAACGGCGGAAAAGAGCTGACCGAACAGGTACAGAATGCCTATGAAAGTGGAAAGGACTAAAAAGAATGGATATTAATCAGAGACTGACAGAAGAACTGGATGTAAAACGCTGGCAGATCGATGCGGCAGTACAGCTGATCGATGAAGGTAATACGATTCCATTTATTTCAAGATATAGAAAAGAAGCAACCGGAGAACTGAATGACGAACAGTTGAGAAAGCTGTATGAACGTCTGGTATATTTAAGAAATCTGGAAGAGAAGAAAGAGCAGGTAATCTCAAGTATCGAGGAGCAGGGAAAACTGACAGAAGAATTAAAGAAACAGATTCTGGCAGCGGAAACACTTGTGGCAGTAGAAGACCTGTATCGTCCGTATCGTCCGAAACGACGTACCCGTGCGACAATCGCGAAGGAAAAGGGACTTGAGCCATTGGCTGCACTGATCACATTGCAGAAGACAAAAGAGCCGCTTGAGAAGGCAGCGGAAGCGTATATTTCCGAAGAAAAAGGTGTGGAAAGTGCAAAGGATGCAATCAGCGGAGCATGTGATATTATTGCAGAAAGCATTTCAGATGAGGCAGCTTATAGAACCTGGATCCGAGAGACGACAATGAGAAAAGGAAAGGTTACTTCTCAGGCGAAGGATCCGGAGGCAGAGTCTGTTTACGAGATGTATTATGAGTTTGAAGAAGCCGTTGCGAAGCTTGCAGGACATCGAATTCTTGCATTGAACCGTGGTGAGAAAGAGAAATTCCTGACAGTGAAGGTGGAAGCACCGGAAGAAGATATTTTAAGATATCTTGAGAGAAAGGTGATCCGTACAGAGAATCCTTATACAACACCGGTATTGAAAGAGACAATTGCAGACAGTTACAACCGTCTGATCGGACCGGCTATTGAGCGTGAGGTCAGAAACGAACTGACAGAAAAGGCAGAAGACGGGGCAATCGAAGTGTTTGGAAAGAACCTTCATCAGCTCCTGATGCAGCCGCCGATTGCAGGCAAGGTTGTGCTTGGCTGGGATCCGGCTTTCCGTACGGGATGTAAGCTGGCAGTTGTTGATGAGACAGGAAAGGTAATCGGAACAACCGTTATTTATCCGACTGCACCGACAACAGAGAAGAAGATCCAGGCAAGTAAGGATCTGCTTAAGAAGATTATTCCGAAGTATCACGTTTCTCTGATCTCTCTTGGAAATGGTACTGCTTCCCGTGAATCAGAACAGTTTATCGTAGAGCTTCTGAAAGAGATTCCGGAGAAGGTACAGTATGTGATCGTTAATGAGGCGGGAGCATCTGTCTATTCTGCAAGTAAGCTGGCAACAGAAGAATTCCCGAAATTTGATGTGGGACAGAGAAGCGCGGCATCAATCGCACGCCGTCTGCAGGATCCGCTTGCAGAGCTTGTAAAGATTGACCCGAAATCAATTGGTGTCGGTCAGTATCAGCATGATATGAACCAGAAGAAGCTTGGGGAGTCTTTAAACGGAGTTGTAGAGGATTGCGTAAATAAAGTTGGAGTAGATTTAAATACTGCTTCTGCACCGTTACTTTCTTACATCTCAGGAATCAGCAGTGCAATCGCAAAAAATATTGTGGCTTACAGAGAAGAAAACGGTCGTTTTACAGACAGAAAAGAACTGCTTAAAGTACCGAAACTCGGACCGAAAGCGTTCGAGCAGTGCGCAGGTTTTATGCGTATTTCCGAAGGTAAGAATCCACTTGATGCTACGGGTGTTCATCCGGAATCTTATGCTGCAGCAGAAAAGCTGTTGAAGAAGCAAGGGTACGAAGCAGATGCTATCACAGCACATCAGCTGACAGGACTTGGTCTTACGATCGGTGATTATAAGAAGCTGGCAGAAGAACTTGGAATCGGTGAGATCACACTTCGTGATATCGTCAAAGAACTTGAGAAACCGGCTCGTGACCCACGTGATGAGATGCCAAAGCCAATCCTTCGCACAGATGTCCTTGAGATGAAAGATCTGAAGGAAGGTATGGTGCTGAAAGGTACTGTGAGAAATGTAATTGACTTCGGAGTATTTGTGGATATTGGAGTTCACCAGGACGGACTTGTACACATTTCCCAGATTACAGACAGATATATCAAACATCCGCTGGAAGCAGTAAGTGTTGGAGATGTTGTGGATGTGAAGGTGATGAGCGTGGATCTGAAGAAGAAGAGGATTCAGTTGACGATGAGAGGGATTTAATAATTTTGTATATTGTATTGTTAAAGTGAATATGCTATAATGCCGATAGGCAAAGAGAAGTGAGTAGTTCATGTGATTTGACTACAAGCGCGAAAACCCCAGAGCGGCAACTCTGGGGTTTTCTATTCCCAAAAACGGTGGGAATAAATCCGTAGGCTCGTTACCGACTATTTGTTCCTATCGAGCCATTTGATGATATAATGGCAAATTACATCACCCGCGATAGTAACAATAAGAGAAGTGAGAAAATCCATGGGATTCACCTCCTATCTGCTACCAGTTTGGAGGCGGTAACGAAAATATTATAGCATATAACATTTCAAACGTCTATAAAAAGAGAAACATCCAAACAGAAACCGATGGAGGTTAGTTTGGATGTTTCTTTCAGTGAACAATTCAATTATCTTATCTTCTGTGTTGCTCCGTAAAGTTTTGGTCCTACGATTGCTGCGATGATGATTTTAGCTGCATCTCCCGGAAGGTATGGAATAACACCCATCATAAGTCCTTCTTTGAAGGAGAGGCTTAACAGTTTGGCAAGCCATACAGTTCCGAATGCATAACATACAGCCATTCCGATGATCATTCCGATGATTGTAGGAACGAGCTTACGGTCAAAGTGATCGAGTGCAAATCCCATGATCAGTGCGAGGAAGATGAATCCGATCAGATATCCTCCGGTTGGTCCTGCGAGAACCTGGAAACCTCCACGGAAAGAGGAGAAGACCGGGACACCAACTGCTCCGAGCAGGAGGTAGATGATAAAGCTGATTGTTCCGGATTTCATTCCGAGAACGAAGATTGCAAGGAAGATTGCAAAGTTTGTAAGGGAAATCGGAACAGGGCTGAATGGCAGCGGGATGGAAAGTGGTCCGAGGACGCAGGTTACTGCAGTCATCAGGGCGATGAGTACCATCTGTTTTGTTCTTATTTTCTGGTTGTCTACGGCAACTGTGCCGGAAGTTTCGTTCTGTGACATTTCAATTTACTCCTTTAGATCTTAATAATTATCGCTGTTTCAAGCGAGCTTTAACATCGTTGTCTGAAATATGGCAACGATTGAGTTCTTCGTTAGTATAATTCATGAAAAGTTAATTGTCAACTATAAAATATAAAAGGTTAACAATTAAAAACTTATTAATTTTATTAATTTTGCAGACATGTGATAGGCAAAATGGAAAGAATAAGGTAGAATAGATAAAGTCAGGAAAATTGACAGAAGAGAAAGGAATTGCATGTTTGGATATGTAACGGTCTGTGAACCGGAATTAAAAGTAAAAGATCTGAAGAAATACAGGGCATATTATTGTGGACTTTGCCGGACATTGAAAGAAGATTATGGATTTATGGGGCAGATGACATTGATGTATGATATGACATTTGCAGTTATTCTGTTATCCTCTTTATATGAGACAATTGCGAAACATGAGGAACACCGCTGTAAGGTTCATCCAGTGAAGCGGCAACATATGTTGCGGAATGAAATTACATCTTATGCGGCGGCGATGAATGTGCTGCTTGCATATTATCATATGGAAGATGACTGGCAGGATGATCATAAAGTGTCAAGTCTGATGACGAAGAGCCTGATTCAGGGGAAAGCAAAGAAAATTATAGAGAAATATCCGCGGCAGAGTGAGAGCATTCGGAAATCTCTGGAAGAACTTGGAGAATGTGAACATGAGAACAGCATGGATATTGACCGGGCTGCAGGATGTTTTGGCAGATTAATGGCGGAGCTTTTTGTCTGGAAGGAGGATATCTGGGAGAAGACGCTCAGAAAGATGGGGTTCTATCTTGGAAAATTCATTTATCTGATGGATGCCTATGAGGATCTGCCGGAAGATAGAAAGAAGAATCGCTATAATCCATTGAAAGAACTGGCAAAGCGGCCGGATTATGAGGTGCAGATGGAACAGATCCTTCGGATGATGATAGCGGAGAGCACAGTCCGTTTTGAACAACTGCCATGTCTGGTTGACGTAGACATTTTAAGAAATATATTATATGATGGAGTCTGGAATCATTACAATAAGATTCAGATGAAGAAAAGAGAGGAAAAGAATGATGACAAAAAATCCATATGATGTGCTCGGTGTATCACCGAATGCGTCGGATGATGAGATAAAGAGAGCATACCGGGATCTGACAAGAAAATATCACCCGGATGCAAATGTGAATAATCCGTTAGCAGATCTTGCAGAAGAGAAGTTTAAGGAAGTACAGGAAGCGTATGATATTATCATGAGAGAGCGTGCGAATGGAGGAAATTCGTACGGGAATAATTATGGATATGGTTCTTCTGAAAGTTATTCTTATGGAAATCAGTCTTATGGAAATCAGAACAGCTCTTATGGCTATGGAACGATGGATCCTAAACTGCAGGCAGCTGCGAATTATATTAACAGCAGACGTTACAGAGAGGCGATCAATACACTGGATCAGGTTCAGCAGAGAAGTGCGATGTGGTATTATCTGAGCGGCTGTGCGAATGCAGGAATCGGAAATCAGATTCTGGCGAGGGATCACGCGGCACAGGCAGTAAATATGGAACCAAACAATCTGCAGTTTCGTCAGCTGTTGAATCAGTTGGATTTCAATAGCAGAAGGTATCAGAACAGTCCGTATGGTGGAGGCTATGCACCGGGAGGACAGAATTCCTGCGGTACAGGAAATATGTGTTGCGACTTATGGCTTGCTGACACATTGTGTGAATGTATGGGAGGCGATCTCTGCTCATGCATGTAAAAGCAAAACAAATGGCATTTGGAGGTTTGATCCTTGCGGTGACTGTCGTGTGTATGGCACTTGGAAGCGTGATCGAGACAAATACATTGTTTTTGTTGGCAGCAGCGGCATTTTTTGTAGGGATTGTTATTCGTGAGTTCGGCCTTCGTACAGGGGCAGCCTTTTATCTGGCAGCAATTTTATTAGGATTCCTTGTTACGCCGAACAAATTTTATGTGATTACATTTGCTGCGATGGGATTCTATATTTGGGGAATTGAAGCAGTCTGGATGTTTCTTGCGAAAAGACCACAGATGGGACATAGGATGGGGATATACTGGCTTGCAAAATATGTGATCTTTAATCTGGTGTATCTCCCATGTCTTTTCGGATTCCGGTCGATGCTGTTTCAGAAATCGATGTCAGATCAGATGATTTTGGCAGCTGTAGTAGTTGGGCAGATAGCGATATTGATTTATGACAAAGCTTATCAGTATGTTCAGGGAACTGTATGGGAAAAATGGAGAAAACGTATTCTATAAAGAGTCTATGAGAAAATCTTGTCGTGATGACAGGATTTTTCTTTATATAAAAGGAATGAGCCACATCTCTGTGACTCAAGGGGGAAAAAGTTTATGAAAAAGTGTTCTTTTTAAGAACAATTATAGTATAGAGGTATTTTGTGAAAAAAGTGTGATGAACTTTTGAACCGAAAATGAACATTATTGAAAAATTTTATTAAGAACTCTATAAACCTAGTAGGAAAAAGGAATATCAATATATTAGTCGAAAGTGCTACAGGTGATATCGATTTCAACAAAAAATGATATTAAATATCAATAAAAGGGGTTGCATTTTTATTAAGAGCGCGCTATAGTAGTAAGAGTAAAAGGAATTTAATCTTCGGGGTAGGGTGCAAGTCCCAACCGGCGGTATAGTCCGCGACCCGCATATGATGCGGCTGAACTGGTGACTCGTCTGTGATGGCATTACAGAATGGGAATTCCGGTACCGACAGTAAAGTCTGGATGAGAGAAGAAGTTCATGCCCGCAGGATCAAGAAGAAAGCAGGATGTTAAGAACGAGTATAACATCGGTTGCGTTTAAGGTTTTGCGAGAATGCCATTAAGAGCAGAAAACATGAATCCCGGAAGGTAATAAACCTTCCGGGTTTTTTCTTGTGAAGATTACCTTTTTCAAAAAGAAAAAATGCTGTTTAGGAAAAAGACAGCGGATAGAAAAAGGAGAGTAACACTATGAGTACAGAGACAAAGACACTAACAAACGCAGATGCGAAGATTCAGCCGAAGCTGGGGGTAAAGGCATTAGTTCAGATCGGAATGCTTTCAGCAATCGCAATTATTCTGATGATGTTCGAGATTCCACTTCCGTTTGCACCGACATTTTATAAGATTGATTTAAGTGAAGTCCCGGTTCTGGTAGGATGCTTTGCAATGGGACCTATGGCAGGTGTTCTGGTAGAGCTTGTTAAGATCTTATTAAACCTTGTTATGACAGGAACATCAACAGCAGGTGTTGGAGAGATTGCAAACTTTATTATCGGATGTTCTTTCTGTGTACCGGCAGGTCTGATCTATAGAAAAAACAGAACGAGAAAAAGCGCTCTGATCGGAATGGCAACAGGAACACTTCTGATGATCGTGATCGGATGCTTCGTGAATGGATTCGTACTTCTTCCGACTTATGCAAAAGCATTCGGAATGCCGATTGATGCACTGGTTGGTATGGGAACAGCAGTTAACTCACATATCACAAGCCTTTCTACATTTGTTATGTTTGCAGTAGCACCGTTCAACCTTGTGAAGGGAATTGTTGTATCACTTGTTGTATTTCTGATCTACAAGAAGATCAGCCCGATCTTCAGAATCAGATAATAGACGAAGAGAAAAGTTTGAGATAAAAGAATATAAGTAGCCCTGGAACAGATTGGTTTTAAATCCTGTTCCAGGGTATTTTTTTGTTTGGATTTATTTATCCAGACCAGTAGAATGTATAACATACAAAACAGATAGGAATTGCATAGAAAAGAAAAGTGTGCTATGATGTGAAAAACAAATGACAAAAAAATAGTTTCAAACAAAGAAAGGACCGGGAAGATATGACCAGAGAAGAAGCATGGAACTTATTAACAGAATACAATAAAGATGCATTTCATTTGGAACACGCGCAGATCGTTGAGAATACCATGCGTTATTTCGCGAGAGAACTGGGCTATGGCGAGGAAGAAGAATTCTGGGGAATCGTCGGACTTCTGCATGATCTTGATTTCGAGCAATTTCCAGAAGAACATTGTATAAAATCACAGGAAATTATGAGAGAGCGCGGGATTGACGAGAAGATCATTCGCGCAACAGCAAGTCACGGATATGCGATTACCGTAGATATAAAACCAGAGCATGAGATGGAGAAGGTACTTTATGCAGTAGATGAACTGACAGGACTGATTGGAGCAGTTGTATTGATGCGCCCGTCCAAAAGCGTTCAGGATCTGCAGTTAAAGTCAGTGAAGAAAAAGTATAAGAGCAAGGGATTTGCCGCCGGCTGCTCCAGAGAAGTGATCGAAAGAGGGGCAGAGATGCTTGGATGGACACTGGATGAACTGATTCAGAGGACAATTGAGGCATTAAAGACATTTCAGGAATAACAGATATTGAAGATTATATGATGTAGAAGAGGGAAGCTGCAAGTGAAAGCAGCTTCCCTCTTAATAATTCGCCTTATACCATGTCCCCCATTTTTTCATGTCATCCAAAATAGGGCGCATAGTTTCACCAAGATCACTTAAAGAATATTCTACATGAGGAGGGACTTCGGGATATACAGTTCGGGTGATGAGTCCATCCTCTTCCATGGATCTTAAGGAATCAGTTAATACTTTCTGGCTGATTCCACCAAGATCTTTTTTCAATTCATTGAATCTCCAGGGTCTTGCAAGAAGATTTCTTAAAATCAGTAATTTCCATTTGCTTCCGATTAATCCAACGGTAATAGCTACAGGACATTCCGGTAATTCTTCTTTTGTCAGCATACAAAAATCCTCCTCAAAAGTTTTAAATATAATATTAGTGTCAAATATAATGTAACATACGAAATAGCTTCTGTCCATGAGTTACAAAAAGGTAACTATGTAATAAAAAAGTGCGTACTTTTGTCGGTTAAGAACTCTTGATATTATAATCTTGCAACAAAGATAACAACAAACAAAAATATCAGGAGGTAACAAAATGTCATTATCAAATCTTTTCGGATGGAAAAAGAAAGCAGAAACAGAAACCAGTGCAGCATGCGGAACAGCGTGTGGAGCAGGTGAAAAGCCAGAAGAGAAACCGGCAGCATGCGGAACAGCATGTGGAGCAGCAGACAAACCGGAAGAGAAACCAGCAGCATGCGGAACAGCGTGTGGAGCAGGTGAAAAGCCAGAAGAGAAACCGGCAGCATGCGGGACAGCATGTGGAGCAGGCGAAAAGCCAGAAGAGACAAGTGCAGCATGCGGAACAGCATGTGGAGCATCTGACAAGTAAAATAAGTTAAGGAAGGAGTTGGATAGGATGAGTCAGTATTTTTCTTTTCAGTGGCATATTACAGATGAGTGTGATCAGCGTTGCAAGCATTGTTATATATTTTCAGGTGAAGGCTGCAAAGATCTTAAGAGTATGACTTGGAAGCAGATGAAAGAAGTGGTAGAAAACTGTGAGGATTTCTGTAAAGTGTATAACAGAATCCCATATTTTTATATTACTGGCGGTGATCCTATCCTTCATCCGGATTTCTGGAAACTGATGGTGTTGTTAAAATCAAAAAATATACCATTTACGTTGATGGGAAATCCATTTCATCTAGATGATGAAGTCTGTCGTATGCTTAAAGTGTGCGGTTGTGACAAATATCAGATGTCCCTTGATGGAATGAGAGAAACTCATGACTGGTTCAGAAAGCCGGGAAGTTTTGATCTGACGATTGAGAAAATCGGATGTTTGAACAGAGCAGGAATAAAAAGTGTAATTATGAGCACGGTATCCAAAACAAATATGGATGAGATACCGGATATTATTGATGAAGTTGTAAAAGCGAAAGTAAAGGTCTTTGCATTTTCGCGCTATGTGCCTACAGGTGGTGAAGTTGACACAAGCATGACACCGGAAGAATACAGAAAACTTCTGGAAGTCTGTGATGCAAAGTATAAGGCATATGAAAAGGCAGGATGTGAGACCTATTTTAATAAAAAGGATCATTTGTGGACGCTGTATGAATATGAAACAGGAGAGTTTAAGCTTCCTGAGAGCGCAGAGGCAGGAATGATCTATGGTGGCTGTAACTGTGGAAACTGTCATATTACCATATCTTCGAATGGAGATATTATGGCATGCAGAAGGGTGACAGACAGTAAAGTAGCCAATATTTTTGAAGACCGACTGGCAGACGTCTGGATCTGTCAGATGGAAAAATACAGAGATTACGATAAATTTGTAAAATGCAGCAAATGTGAACTTAAGGCATGGTGCCGTGGATGTCCGGCAGTTGCCAATGGAACAAGCGGTAACTTTTATGGGGCAGATCCACAGTGCTGGAAGACAAGAAATGAGATTACCGGAGAGATATTGGAGGAGCGATAAAATGGATTTACAAACATGCTTAAAGAAGATGCAACTGGTGGGAGTGCTTGCGTTTGCAACAGTGGACAGTGAAGGAGCACCACAGATACGAAATATCAGTGCCATTCATTACGAACCGAATGCACTCTATTTCTTTACCGCCAGAGGTAAAAATTTTTGCAAAGAATTAATGGAAGACGGCAGGGTACAGATTCTTGCCTATACGAAATACAAAGAAATGATCCGTTTGTCAGGAAAGGCTTACGCAGTAGCAGAGAATGAGCAGAAAGAATGGATGAATCTCATTTTTAAAGAACAGCCATATCTTGCGAATGTATATCCGGGAGATACAAGAGAAATCGGTATTATTTTCTGTATTGATCAGGCAGAAGTGGAGTATTTTAATCTTGGTGTGAATCCAATTTTTCGGGAGACATATATTCTGGGGAATGTTAATATAAAAGAAAAGGGATATTACATAACAGAATCCTGTATTGGTTGTGGAACATGTATGAAACATTGTCCACAGAAATGTATTGAGAAAGAGACACCTTTTGTCATACGGCAGGAGCACTGCCTGCACTGTGGAAACTGTTATGAAAACTGTCCGGTGAAAGCGGTGATCAGGAAATGAATCAGGATGACAGAAGAAAATATTTGATTGAAGGATTATTGAAAGAGCGACCGGAGTATGAGAACATGCAGATTCCATCAGATGCAGGCGAGCAGAAAATGTTACTCAGATCGCTTATGAATATAAGAATGCCGGAGGAAATTGATCCTGCATTTTTGCAGATTCAGGATGCGTATCTTTCGGAAGAAAATGAGAAGAAAGGGATTGTCACATTGGCAGATATCGGGGAGGTGCAGCCTGATCTGTATATCTGGAAGGGTGATATTACAAGACTTAAAGTGGGAGCAATCGTAAATGCAGCCAACAGCGGCATGACAGGTTGCTATCAGCCTTGTCATAATTGTATTGATAATTGTATTCATACCTGTGCAGGAATTCAGCTTCGAAACTATTGCAATCATATGATGATAAAACAGAGACATGAAGAACCGACAGGGCAGGCAAAGATTACGCCAGCGTTTAATCTGCCGTGTGAGCATGTGATTCATACAGTTGGACCAATTGTGCAGGGAAGGCTGACAAAGAAACATGAGCGTTTGCTGATATCCTGCTATGAATCATGTCTTAGGATTGCTGATGAGAATGAGGTGACTAGTATTGCTTTTTGTTGTATTTCGACAGGTGTGTTTATGTTCCCAAATAAAAGAGCTGCTGAGCTTGCAGTACAGACAGTAAAGCAATATAAAGAAAAGACAAAATCAAAGATAAAGGTGATATTTAATGTTTTTAAAGAGGAAGATGAACGACTCTACAAACAGTTACTCGGATAAGATATTACAGATAAAAGAAAAAATCAGACAGGCAGATGCAGTTATAGTTGGGGCAGGGGCAGGGCTTTCTACAGCAGCAGGCTTTGTATATACCGGAGATAGATTTACATACTATTTTTCGGATTTTGAGAAAAAGTATGGGTTTTCAGATATGTATTCAGGTGGATTCTATCCCTATGCGACTTTAGAGGAACACTGGGCATATTGGAGCAGGTATATCTATATCAATCGATATATGGATGCGCCAAAACCGGTATATCAGAATCTGTATGAACTGGTAAAAGAAAAAGATTATTTTGTACTGACGACAAATGTGGACCATTGTTTCCAGAAAGCCGGCTTTGATAAAAACAGAATCTTTTATACACAGGGAGATTATGGTCTGTTTCAATGTAGTGAGCCTTGTCATAAGGAAACTTATGACAATGAAGAAACAATTAAAAAAATGGTGCTGAGTCAGGGATTTCAGATAAAAGATGGAGAACTGCAAAAACCGGAAGATGGAGAAGTTAAGCGTATGGTTCCGTCTGGTATGATTCCATATTGTCCACGTTGCGGTAAGCCGATGAGTATGAATCTCAGAGCGGATCAGACATTTGTTGAAGATGAAGGATGGCATCAGGCAGCAGAAAGATATGAGAGATTTATACAGGAACATAAAAAGCAGAAAATGGTGTTCCTGGAGCTTGGTGTAGGATATAATACTCCTGGTATTATAAAATATCCGTTTTGGCAGATGACAAACAAATTTCAACATGCATTTTATGTGTGTTTGAACCAGAGTGAAGCATATGCACCTGCAGAAATAACGAGAAAGTCTGTTTGTATGAATGAAGATATTGGAGAGATTCTGAAAGAACTGTAGACTTGTGATAAAGAGCGGTTGTGAACGGAGTGAACAGTGACAAAAGAGGGTATGATAAAATGATAATACAAACAGGAATGAGAACAGATATACCTGCATTTTATTCGAAATGGTTTTTGAATCGGATAAAAGATGGATATGTATGCGTGAGGAATCCCTATAATCCAAAACAGGTGACGAAATACAGCCTTTCACCAGAAGTTGTGGATCTGATCGCATTCTGCACGAAGAACCCTCTTCCAATGCTGCCGTTTCTTGATAAGTTAAAACCGTATGGTCAATACTGGTTTGTAACAATTACGCCTTACGGACGAGATGTTGAGCCAAACGTTCCGGATAAAGAAACTGTGATGGAAGGTTTAAAAAAATTGTCGGATGTCGTGGGCGTAGACAGTATTGGATGGAGATATGATCCGATTTTTATAGATAAAAAACATTCTGTGGAGTGGCATATATCTGAATTTGAAAAAATGGCTGAAAATCTTGCCGGATACACAAAGACATGTGTAATCAGCTTTATAGATATTTATAAAAAGGTGGAACGCAATTTTCCAGAAGCAAAATCAGTACGGGCAGAAGACCGGGCTATGATAGGAAAAGCATTTGTAAAAATAGCATCAAAGTATGGAATGGTTCTGAGGCCTTGTGCAGAAGGAGAAGAGCTTGCCCAATATGGTGCAGATTGCTCCGGGTGTATGACTGTTCATACATTTGAGACAGCTCTCCATAGCAGACTGGAAGTTCCAAAGAGAAAGAAAAATCAGAGAAATGGGGAATGTGCGTGCCTTTTGGGGACAGATATAGGTGCCTATGATACTTGCGGACATTTGTGTAAATACTGTTATGCGAATGTAAATCCTGTTTTGGTCAAAGAAAATATGAGAAAGCATAATCCTGCATCTCCTTTTCTAATTGGTGGACATATGCCGGGTGATATTGTTCGTGAGGCAAAGCAGGAAAGCTGGATTGACAGACAGATTCGATTGGAGTTTTAGAATAAAATTGCATAATAACGGTAATAGAGAAAAGATAATTAGAACATAACAATTGATTTTCAAGTAGCACAACTATATTAGAAAAATGACCGAAAGGAGAACGTCAGAACGGAAAAAGAGTTCTGATGTTCTCCCTTGATTTTATTTAGAAATCTGTAGAGTTTCAGCAGATATTTAATGTAAGTTTTTGTGTGTCTAATCCTTTTCCGGAAACTTTTACAGTGACAGTACCTGGTTCATATCCAGCCCGGATAACGGCTAAGGATTTTCCGTAGAATGTCTTGAAAGTATCACTGCAGAAGCTTTTTTCAATATTCGGTCTTGCAGAGCCATAGCCCTGAAGGGTTGCAGGACCGGAGATTTCTATCTTCAGATTCTGGTCGACAGAAGATTTTGTGATTCCGTTTTCCCCGATAAGATCGATATTAAGGAAGCAGAGATCCTGACCATTTGCGCAGAGACTGGTTGCCTCAGGAGTAAGCTTTATCAAAGTTTTTCCAGTGGCAGAGATCAGTGAGGTGCGGCCTGTTTCTTTTCCGGAGGAGTCATAAGTAACGGCTTCAATTTTTCCGGCTTCATATGGGATTTTTTTGAATTTTGCAATATCTTTTTTTGTTTTCTTTTTACCGGCACTTTTTCCATTGACAAACAGTTCTACTTTGGCTGCATCGGAGTAGACTGTTACAGATGCCTTTTTACCTTCACAGCCTTCCCAGGACCAGCTTTCTACCGCATCTGTGATACGCCACATAGAAAGAGACTGGAAGTAGTCTGCACGTGTATAAGGATCAACGCCAATTGTTGGAGTTTTCTGTAATCCCCAGATGATTTTACTCCATCCGACTTCCGGGCGTTTCTTTCCACAGATATCAATGATACCGGCACCACCGGAAATAATGAGACCTGGATCAGCAGGTTGCTTTGTTTTCTTATCTTTATACTGGATGGTACCGATTCCTGACTCGCCAAGATAATCATATCCAGTCCACATAAAGTCGCCGGTCATAGTGGAAATGGATTTTACAAGCTGCCAGTTATCGTAAAGAGTCTGTGGAAGGGTTTCGGAACCGGTTGTTGCCTGTTCAGGATGATTTTTTGCATCAATTTTATAGCGGCTGGACGCGTAATTATATCCGGGAATATCAAAAATATCGGACATGATTTCAGCAATGGCAGTCGCCTTTTTGGTTTTGGCAGCTTTATTGATGAGTCCGCCCATTTTGTTCATCATGATATTGAAAAATTCAGAGGTTGGAGCATCATCCATTCCTCCGGTACCACTGTTTTTGACGTTGCCGTCTTCGTCTGTGCCATAAATACTTTTTTTACTTTTAGCCATTGTTGCGAGCATCAGGTTGATCCCGGCTGTGACAGGGCGTGTGTGATCCTGTGTATGGCAGAATTCAGTCATGATACGGGCTTGTTCCTGTCCGGTTGCAAGGCCAAGTTCTGTAATCTCGTTTCCAATAGAGTACATCACAACAGAAGGATGGTTATAGTCTTTTGAAATCATGGCAGCAATGTCATCTTTCCACCATTTGGAAAACTTTTCACCGGCGTAATCGTAAGGATTTTTTTTGATCAGCCACATATCAAAAGCTTCGTCAATAACGTACATACCAAGTTTATCACATGCATCCAACATTGCCTTTGAAATAGGGTTGTGTGAAGAACGGATGGCATTAAATCCGGCTTCTTTTAAAATGCGTACTCGCCGAAATTCGGCATCATGGAAGCCACAGGCGCCGAGTACTCCATTATCATGATGGATGCAGGCACCCCGGAAAAGGACGGGATTGTTGTTTACAAGGAATCCATCTTTTCCCCAGGAAAGGGTACGGATTCCGAAAGAGCTTTTTGCAGTATCAATGACAGTTCCGCCTTGCAGAAGAGTAGCCTGACAGGTATATAAATAAGGATCTTCGGAAGACCAGAGGTGTGCATCTGGGATGGTAATTGTGACATCTGTGCCTTCGGCAGATGCAATTTTGCCACTGTCACTGAAAATTTCCAGTACAATTTTTTCATTAGGCTGCATAACCGCATCAGCAAAAATGTGGATTGTATTAAGATCAACAATCTGCACTTTCAACCCTTCTGGGCGAATATAAGAACTTTCGGAACGGTAAAGGTGCACTTCGCGGTAGATACCGGATCCGGAGTACCATCGGCTGTTCGGGACATCTGCGTTGTCTGCAACGACTTTCAGTTCATTTGTTCCGGCAATGACTTTTCCAGTGATGTCAACAAAAAAGTTTGTGTATCCGTAAGGACGTTCGGCAACCTGTCTACCGTTTAAGAATACGATTGCGTTTTGATAGACAGCCTCAAATTCTAAGATCAGAGTCTGTCTGGTTTCATCTTCCGAAAGATTGAAAATTTTAGTGTAAATATATTTGCCACCGGCGAAATAGGCGCTTGCACTTGCAGTTTTATTCTCTTTTGAGCGCTCTTCACGGATCATGGCGTCATCTGGAAGATTGACATGAAGTATTTCGGTGGAGCCGTCTTTCTGCACGGTCCAGTCACGGTTGAAATCTGTTTTTTGCATAAGTTTTCCTCCCCTTTTACTATTGAACAGAACAATTCGGTTATACTAGTGAGTGGTAAAAAAATTTTGACACCCATATCATTTCATATTATTATAAATAATATGAAATGGAGTATAAATGGCATATATGAGGGGATTGAATCCTATATGTATCAGATTCAATTATTAAGAGCTATTCGTGCTAAACAGGAATGATAACTATAAAAAGACGAAAACTGATTTTTATCAGAAAGAGGAATAAACGATGTATTTTCAATCTACGCGTCTTATGATGCATCAGGATTTAATTAAAGAAATGAAGGCGTATGAAAAAGGTTTTGGAGAAAATCATTTTACAGAAGACAGTCTTTCTTTTATTTTAGATTCCTATTATCCGGAAAAAGAAGAAGGAAGAGAGGTGCTTACATTTATAGGACCGAAGGATGTAGGATATTTTTGCATGGACAAGAAGGAATCGGACAAAATTCTTGAAGGAAAAAGTATGCACAGACATAATTTCTATGAGTTGATGTATGTTGCGGATGGAAGGTTATATCAGAATATTGAGAATACCAAACATCTTTATCCGAAAGGAAGTTGCTGTCTGATGAATATGAATATTCGCCATCTGGAGGAATTCGATGAGTATTGCAGAGTGATTTTCCTGGAGTTTACACAAGAATATATTTTGAATTTACTACAATTTCCAAGTGTTTTTACCGGGAAACTCACACCGGAATATGAAATGGTAAGGAAGTTCTTTTTACATGAACTGGATAAAGAAGAGGCATCACAACGGGCTTATATCGATTTTATTCCGATGAAAGAGACAAAAGTAGTGCATGATTGTTTTGACAAAATTGCACTAGGCCTGCAGGAGAGAACGCCAAAATCAAATTTTCAGATTGCAGGAGCAATGATTGAAATGTTATCTGCATTGTTTGATAAAGAAGCCTATACGAATACGCCGGTTGCTTTTGGAAATACATCTGAAAGGGAACTGTTTGATCAGATAAGCAGTTACATTCGAGAAAAAGATGGACAGGTACGTAGAAAGGATTTGGAGAAAAAGTTCAGTTATTCAGGGGATTATCTTTATAAAACGGTTGAAAAATATACAGGGTTGTCTCTGTATGAATATAGTACGAAATTTACAATGGAAAAGGCGGGGGAACTTCTTTTGGATTCTGACCTTACAGTGGCGGAAATTATGGAACGGATTGGATTTAGCAATAGGACACAATTTTACAGACTTTTTCAAAAAAATTATGGAATGACTCCGAGAGAATATAGAAAATCGCAGTTTCAATAAATGGAAAGCAAGAACAGCAAATGTATTTGCACGTGTCGAACCTGAAGTAAAAGAACAGGCAGAGTGTATTCAGCAGATGAAGTTGAAGCAGAAATGAAACGGGAATAGTATACGTAGTGCGAATTATGTATGGTGGACGTAATGTTCATAAACAGTTAAGTCAAACAGAAGACGTATAAAAGCACTTCTTAGGAGTTAATCTGAGAAGTGCTTTTTGTGGATATTTATCTTCGTACCTTCATCGCACTAAGTGCAGCACCGATCGCACCGGCGTAACGGGCATCCGGGCAGGAAAAAACATCTTTTCCAAGTTCTTTTGATAAAGCCTCACGGATGTAATCACATTCACACAGACCTCCGGTCAGGCAGAATGTGAACATTTCACCATTCATCCGGCTGACCTGGGCGGCAACTTTACGAATGGTGGAATTTACTACTGCATAAGCAATATTTTCTTTTGGCTCGCCTTTACCGATCAGTCCGATGACCTCAGATTCTGCGAATACAGTACACATAGAGCTGATCGTTGTGTCAGAACCCAGGCGTGCCAGATCAAACATTTCATTTGGGCGAAGGGAAAGTGTGTTGGCCATCACTTCAAGAAAACGTCCGGTTCCGGCGGCACATTTATCATTCATGATAAAATCTTTTACGAATCCCTGTTCAATCTGGATGATCTTCGTATCCTGGCCACCGATGTCAATTACGGTCAGGTCAGGATGCTGAAATAAATGTACGGCACCAAGTGCATGACAGGTGATCTCTGTAACAGTCTTATCGGCATAAGGAACAGAGATACGTCCGTAACCGGTTGCTACACAGTGGGAAGATTCATTAGAAAGATTGATTCCGGCAAACTCCAGTTTTTGACGGATTTCCTCGGCTGTATCTACGCTGCTCCATCCGGTTGGCTGAACGAATTCCAGGATAAGTTCTTTCTTTTCGTTCAAAACAACTGTCTTCGCACAGGTTGAACCGATGTCAATTCCAATATAGTTCATAATAAAAGCTCCTTTATAAAAACAGTCGGCTCTCACACGAGAACAGCCGATTGTTCAGAGCCAACCTCCAAAATGCTACGCATTTCGTCGGTGTGGCGTATCCGCCAAATAAAATTTCAAAAACATTCTTAAAAATGCAAGCATTTTATAGCTGTTTTTTGAAATTTTGCTTGGCTCTGAACAGTTACCAGATTATAACATTTCGATAAAGGCTGCAATACGTGTATTCAGCTGTCCGACATCAGTCTGGGAATAATCTGTCTCAACATTCATGTATGGAATTCCTTTTTCCTCGTTTACAAAGCGGCGGATGGAAAGAGTCTCTACGTTATATGTGTGGCATGCCTGAAGAGTCATCTCAAGGACTCCGTCTACTTTGTACTCGTCGATCAGTCTTCCGAGAAGTTCCAGACGGTTCGGGTTTGGAGTCATAACAGAACATCCGATTGAGAGATAACGCTCTGCGATTGCCTGGTAAATGTCTTCAGCATCTTCGTCGATGAGACGATCGATGGATTTTGCACCGGAGCAGTTTTCAAATGTAACAACGATTCCACCGTTATTTTCGACTGCGTCGATGACCTTCTCTGTTGCACCGCCGATCGGACATCCGGTGATCAGGATTCTAGGTTTCTTATCTTCACGTTTTCCTTCCGCATACTCTTTCTCGATCTTGGCTGTCAGTGCGTCAACTTCGTCGGCGATCAGAGTGCGGTCAAGCTTAAAACCGCTTCCATACAGAACGCGGAAAAGATCATGACCTTTGATCGGTGCAGGATCATGTCTCATAACTCCGTAAAGATTCTTCAAGGATGTGCGGACTTCATTTTCAAGCTTAACTGCTTCACGAACCTGTTCCTCCGTGATCGTTACCTCGAATTTTTTTTCGAGATATTCTTTGAAGCGGAGAATCTCAGCCTTCCAAAGGTCGAGTACTTCAGCTTTCTGGGATTGTGGCAGTTCCATGATGAAGACCTCTTTGAACGCGCCCATGTATTCGTACATTTTCTTCTTACCGTCACATGTCGTCTCTCCGACAACAACGTCTGAGAAGTAGAAGAAAGGACATTTGTCTGTCTTTGCAAATCCATAACTGGATTTGATCAGTGGGCATAAGTTACGTGGAAGATCTTTTTCTGCTGCTGGGATCGTCTCATCAGATGTAGAGCAGAGGCTGACTGTTGCTGCGCCCATTGCCATGGCAATCTCCTTTGGAAAATAAGTACAGTAGGATCCAATCACAGGGATTCCTTTGTCTTTCAACTGTTTTACAGCGAGAAATGATTTCTGACGCTGTTCTGCGAATTCTTCGAATACTTCCGGTAAATCTTTAATAATTTCCATAATCGTTCTCCTTATTGTTGGTTTTGTGGATGGCTGTTGTAGAGAGCTTATTTTATTAAACGTATGCTTTCCAAAAAACAAACGATGGGAATAATACACTCATAACCAAAGTCTTTATAGATAAAGTTTATCGTTTTTGAATGAAGTTTTCCAATAGATAATGTGTATATGAAATGAATATATATAGATGAAATCTATAAGTGAAAAAGGAGAAGAAACTACAGTCGGAAATGCGGGTTATAATTTACATATATCATTAAGTGCCAAATGTTATTACAAACCCTACTCTTTGTTTAAGCGGAAAAATATGATACAATAGGGAAAGTAATGTGATGATAACATGCGGAAAGGATCTGGATTATATGAATCAGTTTATGAATCAGGTTGCACTTCAGACCTTTAGCAGTTTTGATACCGGGAATAAGCCATCCGAAGAACAGGAACCGGAGAGATTCTACCACGGATTTGTTCTTGGACTGATCGTGGATTTAGCCGAAAAATATAGAATTACATCGAACAGAGAAAGCGGATTTGCATTTCGTGGAAAAAAGGTTTTGATAGGAACAGAAGAATAAAGGTAAAATAAAGGGATGAAGATTTTAGGGGATTCATCCTTTTGTTATAGTAACAAAAAGATTTTAAAAAGTTTTCTTTCCACTGGCTTTCCTTGTATTTACCAGTGAAATCGGATATACTAAAGAATAGTCAATCTTTGAAAAATTTGATATTTATAAGAATAAAAACCAAGGAGAAAAAGAATGAGTATATATGATTTGAATGCATATGAAGTGCTCCAGACAGAAGATTTATCTGATCTGAAGTCAAAGGGGACACTTCTGAAGCATAAGAAAAGCGGAGCACGAGTGCTCCTTATGGAAAATGATGATGAGAACAAGGTGTTTACAATTGGATTCCGTACACCACCGTCAGACAGTACAGGAGTTCCACATATTATGGAACATTCTGTTCTGTGCGGATCGAAAGAATTTCCGGTGAAGGATCCGTTTGTTGAGCTTGTGAAAGGTTCTCTGAATACATTTTTGAATGCGATGACTTATCCGGACAAGACAGTATATCCGGTGGCAAGCTGCAATGACAAGGATTTTCAGAACCTGATGCATGTTTATATGGATGCAGTATTTTATCCAAATATTTATCAGAATGACAAGACATTCCGCCAGGAAGGTTGGAGCTATAAGCTGGATGATCCAGATGGAGAGTTGACAATCAGCGGTGTTGTATACAACGAGATGAAAGGAGCATTCTCTTCTCCGGAAGGCGTACTTGACCGCGTGGTTCTGAACTCTCTGTTCCCGGATAATGCGTATTCCGTAGAATCCGGTGGAGACCCGGAGGTAATTCCGGAACTTACTTATGAGCAATTTTTAGATTTCCATAGAAAGTATTATCATCCATCTAACAGCTATATTTATCTGTATGGTGATATGAATATGGAAGAGAAATTAAGATGGCTTGACGAGAAGTATTTGTCAGATTTTGAGAATGAACCGGTGGATTCAGAGATTCATCTGCAGAAGCCATTTACAGAGATGAAGGAAGTCGTTCAGGAGTATTCCATCGCAAGTGAAGAGAGTGAGGAGGATAACACCTATCTTTCTTATAATAAAGTGATCGGTACTACACTGGATGAGAAACTATATCTGGCATTTGAGATTCTGGATTACGCACTTCTGTCCGCACCGGGCGCACCGCTGAAGAAAGCACTTCTGGATGCTGGGGTCGGCAAGGATATCTCAGGATCTTATGACAACGGAGTTTATCAGCCGATCTTCTCTGTGATTTCTAAGAATGCGAATGTAGAGCAGAAGGAAGAATTCGTTCGTGTAATTGAAGATACATTGAAAGATATTGTGAAAAATGGAATCAATAAGAAAGCACTTCGCGCAGGAATCAACTATCATGAATTCCGTTTCCGCGAGGCTGATTTCGGAAATTATCCGCGTGGATTGATGTATGGTCTTCAGTTGTTTGACAGCTGGCTTTATGATGAGATGAAACCATTTATCCACATGCAGGCAATTCCGACATTTGAATTCTTGAAAGAACAGGTGGAGACAGGATACTTTGAAGAACTGATCCAGAAATATCTTCTTGATAACACACATGGTTCTATCGTGATCATTAAGCCGGAGCGTGGACGTACTGCAAGAATGGATAAGGAACTTGCAGATAAGCTTCAGGTATACAAAGACAGTTTGTCAAAAGAAGAAATTGATGCACTTGTGAAAGCAACGAAAGAGTTGGAAGAATATCAGGAAGAAGAGTCGGCACCGGAAGATCTGGCGAAGATTCCTGTACTCGGACGCGAAGATATTTCCAGAGAGATCGCACCGATTTATAATAAAGAGATTGAGACAAGCGGAGTGAAGCTGGTACACCATGAAGTTGAGACGAATGGAATTGGATACACAGCGCTTTTGTTTGACCTGTCCGGTATTCCGGAAGAGAAACTTCCATATATCAGCATTCTGCAGAGTGTGCTTGGAATTATTAATACAAAGAATTATGAATACAGTGAACTGTTTAATGAGATCAATGTACACACAGGAGGAATCGGAACTTCTCTGGAGCTTTACACAGACGTAACAAAGGTAAAGGAGAAAGAATTCCGTGCGACATTTGAAATCAAAGGTAAAGCACTGTATCCGAAGATGAATGTTCTGTTTTCTATGATGCGTGAGATTCTGATGGAATCTGATCTTGGAGATGAGAAGCGTCTGAAAGAAATCTTAGCAATGTTGAAATCCAGACTGCAGATGTCCTTCCTGTCATCCGGACACACAACAGCAGCCCTTCGTTCCCTGTCTTATACTTCACCGATGGCGAAGTTCAAGGATGATACAGATGGAATCGGTTACTATGAGGTTGTAAAGGAACTGGAGGAAAACTTTGAGGAGAAGAAAGCAGAACTGATTGAAAACTTAAGACAGATTGCACAGCAGATTTTCCGCAAGGATAATCTGATCATCAGTTATACTTCATCAGCGGATGGTCTTGCACCGATGGAAGAAGCATTTACAAAGATTGCAGACACACTTCATACAGAGGAGAAGGAAGCAGAGATACCGTGTGAAATTCATTGTGTGAAACGCAACGAGGGATTCAAGACATCTTCAAAAGTTCAGTATGTTGCAAGAACAGGTAACTTTATCGACCGTGGTGTTGAGTATACAGGAGCACTTCAGATTCTGAAAGTCATCTTGAGCTATGATTATCTGTGGCAGAATGTCCGTGTGAAGGGCGGAGCTTACGGATGCATGAGCAGCTTCAATCGTATTGGAGAGGGATATCTGGTATCTTACCGTGACCCGAATCTGGAGAAGACAATGGAAATCTACGAAGGAGTTGTGGATTATCTGAAGAACTTCAATGTAGATGATAGAGACATGAACAAGTTTATTATCGGAACGATCAGTAATATCGACCGTCCGATGAATCCGGCAGCAAAGGGAAGCAGATCAATGAATCTTTATATGAACCATGTATCTGCTGAGATGATCAGGGAAGAGAGAGATCAGATCCTTGATGCACAGCAGTCAGACATCCGTGCACTTGCCGATGTACTTCAAGCATTACTTGATGCACATGAACTTTGCGTGATCGGAAGTGAAGAGAAGATTGAGGAGCAGAAAGAGATGTTCCTTGAAATAAAGACACTTTAAGATGGAAAAAGAAAGGAAAAAGTATGCAGGATAATTTTAAATCAGGATTTGTCACACTGATTGGAAGACCAAATGTTGGAAAATCTACTTTGATGAATCGTCTGATCGGACAGAAGATTGCAATCACATCAAACAAACCACAGACAACAAGAAACCGTATCCAGACTGTTCTGACAACAGAGGAAGGTCAGATTGTGTTCGTAGATACACCGGGAATTCACAAAGCAAAGAATAAACTTGGTGAGTATATGGTGAATATTGCAGAACGTTCTTTGAATGAAGTGGATGTTGTACTTTGGCTTGTAGAGCCATCTACATTTATCGGTGCAGGTGAGAAGCATATTATTGAGCAGTTAAAGAAGGTAAAGACACCGGTTATTCTTGTTATCAATAAAGTTGATATGGTGAAGAAGGAAGAGGTTCTTACTTTTATTGATGCATATCGTAAGGAATGTGATTTTGCAGAAATCGTTCCGGTATCTGCAAGAAGAGGCGATAATACGGATGAGCTTGTAAATGTAATTATGAAATATCTTCCATACGGACCGCAGTTCTATGATGAAGATACAATCACAGACCAGCCGGAGCGCCAGATCGTGGCAGAGATTATCCGCGAGAAAGCATTGCACAGCTTGAATGAGGAGATCCCTCATGGAATCGCAGTAGCAATCGATCAGATGAAGATGAACCACAAAGTGTGTCATATTGATGCTACAATCATCTGCGAGAGAGATTCCCATAAAGGGATCATCATCGGAAAGCAGGGAAGTATGCTGAAAAAAATCGGAAGTACTGCAAGATTTGAGATCGAGCGTTTGCTGGATTGCAAAGTAAATTTGAAGCTGTGGGTAAAGGTTCAGAAGAACTGGAGAGACAGCGATTATATGATGAAAAATTTTGGATACAGGGAAGACGAGATGTAAGCCCTGAGATGCATTTGCGGTAAATTCTGAAGATATTCTAAAGAAAAAAGTGCTGTTCCTTAAAGAATGGCACTTTTTTCTTTAATAAATGCCAAAGCCTATTGTTATTATGAAAAAGTGGGATAAAATGATGTAAGTACATAGCAATGGAGCAATCTGGTTACATCATAAAATTGGAAAAGAATGGAGAAAACAAGAAGTGAGACAAAGGACAGGGGATTTGGACAGAAAGAGAATAATAGAAATCTTACTCCCGCCGGTAATTGTTTTTCTGGTGAATTCAGCTGTCTACTGGGGAGCACCGAGATTGACAGATACAAGTGAGTACCATAACCTGTCACTTGCATTAGATACAAAGATCCCATTGATCCCGGCATTTATTCTTGTTTATTTTGGATGTTACATTTTCTGGGTGATTAATTATCTGCTTGTATCATTGCGGGAGGAAGAGATAAAATACAGATTCTTTACGGCTGATTTGTATGCAAGAATCATTTGTTTTCTGTTTTTTGTGTTTTATCCGACAACAAATGTAAGACCAGAACTTGTCGGAAACGGAATTTTTGTTCAGGGCATGCGTTTTTTATATCAGATTGATGAACCGGTGAATTTATTTCCATCAATCCATTGTATGGCAAGCTGGTTCTGTTGTATTGGAATCAGGGGAGATAAAAAAGTACCGGGGTGGTATAAGATCGTATCCGTAATGATCGCAGTGTTGGTCTTTGTTTCTACGCTTGTAACAAAACAGCATGTAATTGTGGATGTGATCGGTGGAGTTGCGGTAGCGGAATTGACCTGGTTTGTAAGCTGTCGGACAAACGGATGGAAAATATACAGAAATCTGGTTCGTAAAGCAGGAGGAGAAAATGGAAAATAAAAAGAAAATGATATTTAATGTACTTTTTCTCTTTCTTGTCTTTGCGGCAACACTCTATGGAGTGTTCCATGGAGAGGATTTAAGCGAGATTGCAGAAATTCTGAAAACAGTGAATTTATACTGGTTGCTTCCGGGTGTTGCCTGTGTGATTATCTTTATCTGGGGAGAGTCAATTATTATATTTTATATGATGCATACGCTTGGTATTCATCTAAAGAAATGGAAATGTTTCCTGTTTTCCTCTGTAGGATTCTTTTTCAGCTGTATTACACCATCCGCAACAGGAGGACAGCCGGCGCAGATTTATTATATGAAGAAAGAGAAAATTCCAATCCCGGTATCAACGCTTGTATTGATGATTGTCACGATTACCTATAAGATGGTTCTCGTTGTGATCGGTCTTGGACTTATGATCTTCGGCAGGGGATTCATCAGAACACATATGTATAATATCCGTCATATTTTTTATCTTGGAACAGGCCTAAATGTATTTTGTGTGGCTTCTATGCTGCTCCTTGTATTTCATCCGGTGCTTGCGCGTTCTATTCTTGTGAAAGGAATGGAACTACTGGAAAAAATGCATCTGATGCGACATAAAAGTACAAGAATTGAGAAACTGAATGCATCGATGGATCAGTATCATACAACAGCGGTTTATCTGAAAGATCATATAATGGTACTGGTCAATGTATTTGCAATCACATTATTTCAGAGGTTCGCACTGTTTACAGCAACCTGGTTTGTATATAAGGCATTTGGACTGTCCGGAACGAATGCATTCGTGATTATTCTTCTGCAGTCTGTGATTTCCGTTTCTGTGGATATGCTGCCACTGCCGGGGGGGATGGGAATCAGTGAAAAACTGTTTTCGATGATTTTTGAACCAGTTTTTGGAAGTGCACTTTTGATCCCGGGAATGATCTTAAGCAGAGGACTTGGATATTATACAGAATTATTGATCAGTGCAATTTTTACGATCGTGGCGAATTTTACAATAGGAAGAAACTTAAGGAAGAAAGCATAAATAAAAGGATGGTTATTCTGATAAGAATAAAAGCAAGGGGGAAATAAAATGTTAGGTGTTTATGATTACACAGTTATACTTACATATATCAGTCTGTGGATTTCAATTGGTGGGATGATGCTGTCATTGAATGGACATCTGGATCTTGCAGTATTGTGTCTTGCATTGTCTGGTCTGTGTGATATGTTTGATGGGAAGATTGCAAGAACAAAGAAGGATAGAACAGAAATAGAGAAACGTTTTGGAATCCAGATTGATTCCCTGTGTGACATTGTCTGTTTTGGAGTTGGACCTGCGATCATCTGTTATTGTATGGGAATGAATGGGATTGTCGGTGTTCTTATTCTTATGTTTTATGTGTTGGCAGGATTGATCCGTCTGGCATGGTTTAATGTAACAGAAGAGTGCCGACAGGATGAGACAACAGAGAACAGAAAGTGTTATCAGGGATTGCCGATCACATCCATGTCGATCGCATTACCGATTCTTGTTGTGCTTCGCCCATTTTTGCACTGTGATTTCAGAATTGCACTGCATGCGATGGTTCTTCTTGTAGGACTTCTGTTTGTTATGGATTTCAAATTAAAAAAGCCGGGGAATAAGACACTTTCTGCATTAGTCGGAGTAGTAGCGGTTGCAGTAGTCTGGACATTGAGACGAAGATTCATGTAAGAGGAGAGATTATGATTTATGCAGACAGAAACGGAAACAGGATGGAGAAAACAACAGGGCAGGACAGATTCCTGGAATATATCTATGGACATACATTGACAAGAATGATGTTGAAACCATTGCTTGGATCCGGGGTATCCCGACTTGGCGGAAAAGTGCTGGACAGCAGAGTGTCCAGGCTGTTGATTCCATCGTTTGTCAGAAAGAATCAGATTGATCTGTCAATCTATGAAAAGAAACATTATTCTTCTTATAATGACTTTTTTACGCGTAAGATTTTAGTGGAGGAACGTCCGATTGACGGAAGAAAAGAAGTGCTGATCAGTCCTTGTGACGGGAAAGTGACAGTTTGTCCGATTCAAAGGGATGGACTTTTTCTTATCAAACAGACACAGTATACAGTCCGTAGTCTTCTGAAGGATGAAAAGCTTGCGAAACGCTATGAAGGTGGAACAGCTTATATAATCCGTCTCACGGTAGATGACTACCACAGATATTGTTATGTGGCAGATGGTGTGAAATCTGCACAGCGAAAGATCAGAGGAGTATTCCATACAGTAAATCCGGTGGCAAATGACTATGCTACGATTTACAAGATGAATACAAGGGAATATTGTCTTGTACAGACAGAAGAACTGGGAACCGTTTTGCAGATGGAAGTCGGTGCTCTTATGGTTGGACGGATTAAGAATCATAAAAAGAAAGTATCTGTTGTACACCGGGGAGAAGAAAAAGGAATGTTCGAGTTTGGCGGGTCTACAGTCGTTCTTTTGACAGAGCCGGGAAAAGTGCAGACGGATGAAGATCTGGTGAGAAACAGTGCAACCGGTGCAGAGACATTGATAAAGATGGGGGAGAAAATTGGTGAAAAATGTCAGAAAGAACCGTTTTCGGGCGAGAACTGAGGATTTTCTATAGCTTTCTAAAATAAAGTGTGCTAAAATGGCTGTGTTTGTTAAAGAAACATAGCCATTTTTTGCAAATATGCAGAGAAACTGTTACTGTTCACTCCCGTGTCAATCACTCCGCTGATTGACACGGAGGAGGCATGTTTTGGCTTGAATGCATCTCGCCTCATCGCCAAAGGCGATTTAAAATGGCGAGATGCGTTGCTGGTCGCACATCGTGTGAACAGTAACGAGAAACTTTTTCGTATCAATATGGAGATAAGACAGAGAGAGGGAGGAAAATTCAGGTGAAAAAGAGAAGAATACTTGCAGTTCTTTTGATTGTTGCACTTGCAGTTGCTTCTTTTTCCGGTTGTGGAAAGAAGAAAGAAAAGGAAGAGCCAAAGAAAGAGACAAAGCAGGTAGTACAAGAGGAAGAAGAGCCGGAAGAAGTAGAAGAAGAGCCGGAAGTTAATCAGGAGACATTTGCTATTTTTGGAGTTGACTCCAGGGAAAATAATCTTGGTAAGGGAACAAGATCAGACTCCCTGATGGTGGTAAATGTAGATAATACAAATAAAAAAGTGTATATTGCTTCTGTCTATAGAGATTGTTATGTACAGATTGAAGGTCATGGTCTGGATAAGATCACACATGCACACTCTTTCGGAGGACCGGAGCTTGCAATGGATACATTAAATACAAACTTTGATCTGGATATTCAGAAATATATTACAGTTAACTTTATGAATGTTGCAGAACTGGTTGATGATATGGGTGGAATCGAGCAGGACATTACAGAAGAAGAAACAAAGTATATCAACGGTTATATTGATGAACTTAATGGAATCCGAGGAACATCTTCTGCACACATTACAGAAGCCGGTACTTATACATTAGACGGAACACAGGCGGTTGCATTTAGCCGTATCCGTTATACAGAAGGAGGAGATTATAAGAGAAGTGAAAGACAGAGAACAGTTCTCTTTAAGATTTTCTCAAAAGCACAGGAGCTTGACAAAGCGAAAAAGATCGATATTGCCAAGAGCATGCTTGATAAAATTAATACAAACTATTTAGAGAGCGAAGTGCTTCGTCTTTTAAGTACAATCACAGAATACAAGGTGGAAGCAATGGATGCATTTCCAAAGGTATTCTATTCCGGTAAGATTGATGGTGTGTTCTATGAAGTTCCGGTTACACTGAATGACATGAGTACACAGATGCATACATTTTTGTATCCGACAGAAACGTATACACCTTCTGAGACAGTTCAGTCGATCAGTGCTCAGGAAAGCGCAGTAGCGCCGACAGCGAATAATGATTTTACACAGCAGTAAGAGCTGGAGTTAAACCGATTTTTGAAAAGAGTTGTGAGAAATAGAGGATAATCTCGTTTTTTACAGCTCTTTTTTGTATATGAAAAAGTCATGTTCTGGTTACTGTTCTGATATAGAAAAACATCTACTCGGGTTGCAATTACTTTCAATTTTATAAAATGTGTGTTATCCTAGCATTGGATGTTATTTGAACGTTTAACTAAGATAAGAAAAAGGTAGATAAGGGGTAAGAAATGAAATACGAGAAGATGAATAATCTCTTCCTGCGTCAGTCCTATCTGGATTCCTGGGAAGATTATGAAAGAAGTTTAAAGAAAAAAAGCTTTATCAAATGGGATTATATTATATTGACAGCATCAAATGAAGCACAGGCAACGGCTTATCGGAATCAGATCGAGAACCGTCTGGAAAAAGGTCTTCTTCCGGAAGAGACAACGTATGCGGTTCTTCCGGATCCGGAGGGAAAACGTGTGGGATCAGGAGGAGCTACATTTCAGGTGATGCGTTATATTGCAGAACAGGAACCGGAGAGAGAGAATCCTTTTAAGAATCGTAGAATTCTTGTGATTCATTCAGGTGGTGACAGCAAGAGAGTGCCGCAGTATTCTGCAATCGGCAAGCTTTTCTCACCGGTTCCAAGAGAATTGCCGGATGGAAGAAGTTCCACTTTATTTGATGAGTTTATTGTGGGAATGTCAGGAGTTCCATCCAGAATCCAGGAGGGAATGCTTGTTTTGTCAGGTGATGTATTGCTTCTGTTTAATCCACTCCAGATTGATGCGCAGTTTGACGGAGCAGCAGCAATTTCCATTAAAGAGCCGGTAGCTACAGGAAAAAATCATGGCGTATTTCTGAATGACGGACATGATTATGTAAAGTGCTTTCTTCATAAACAGACGGAAGAGCGTCTGCGAGAGATGGGAGCTGTTAATAAAGCAGGAAATGTAGATCTTGATACAGGTGAGGTATTGTTTGGCAGCGCACTGTTGCAGGCACTGTTCCGTCTGATTTCAACAGGGGGCAAAGTAGACGAGAAGAAATTCAGGCAGTTTTGTAATGAAGAAGCAAGGATCAGCTTTTATGGGGATTTTTTATATCCGCTTGCAAATGATTCTACATTAGAAGATTTCTATAAAGAGGCAGCAGAAGGACAGCTCAATGAGGCACTGCATGAATGCAGGACACAGATCTGGAATGCGATCCATCATTTCTCAATGAAGCTGCTGTGTCTGTCACCGGCGGAATTTATTCATTTCGGGACAACAAGGGAATTGAGAAGCCTTGTAACAAAAAATGTGCAGGATTACGAGTTCCTGGATTGGAAGATGCAGGTGAATTCAGCGGTGCAAAAAGAAGGATTTGCAGCGCATAATGCTTATGTAGGAAGCCGTGCAAAGATAGGAAAAGAAGCATATCTGGAGAATTGTTATATTCTTGGTAATTCTGAGGTCGGCGACGGAACCGTTCTTTCCCATGTGCGCATTATGGACCGGAAGATTCCAGAACAGATTGTTATGCACGGAATTGAACTGACAGGTGGGAAAAAAGTAATTAGGATTTATGGTGTACCAGATAATCCGAAAGGAAAATATCCGGGAGAGGTTTCATTTCTCGGCACGACATTGAATCAGTTTATGGCTCAGAATAAAGTGACGAAAGAAGAACTCTGGAAAGGAGAAGAGACCTATCTGTGGTTTGCAGATCTTTATCCGGTGTGTGATGACTGGGAAGATGCACTTGATATGGCTGAAATCATTTACAAGATGGCACATGGTACTGCAACAAAAGAAGAGATTTCCAGATGGCGTGAGACTGAACGTATGAGCCTCTATTCCAGTTTTAATGCAGCAGATATTGAGGCATCCTGTGATCAGGAGAGGTTTCTTGAAAACCGTATTCTTGCAAGGTGTTTCATCAGAAAACTGGAGCAGGGAATGTATTATGCGGATGCACTCAAGATATTTGGAAAGCGTGGAATATCGAAAGAAATCTTTAAGTTACTGATGGAAGATGCGGCAGAAGCAGATTTCTCATTGAAGATTCGAATCTATCATGCAGTCTCCTGTTATATGAAAAAGACAAGAACGATTTATGATGATCTGCATTATGATGCACTTGAGAATGACTGTTTTGGAACAATCCAGGAGGTAATTTATGAAGAAGCAGAGAAGAAACTTCCGGATAGTGCAGGATATAGAATTGTAAAAGATCAGGTTGATATCGCCCTTCCGGTTCGCGTGAACTGGGGCGGAGGCTGGACGGATACACCACCACATTGTAATGAAAAGGGTGGAGTAGTTCTTAATGCTGCAATGAAATTAAGAGGAATTTATCCGGTACAGATCACGGTGAAGAGATTAGATGAGCTTCATGTGTAATTTGAAAGTAAGGATATCGGAGTCTATACAACTGTAGACAGTGCAGCTGAGATCCAGGATTGTCATAATCCATATGATTCATTTGCACTGCATAAAGCAGCTTTGATCGCCTGTGGAATTATCCCGGTCAGGGAAGAAGCAGATCTTCAGGAGATTTTAAAGCGGATGGGAGGAGGAATCTATCTTTCTACCCAGGTTTATGGAGTACCGAAAGGATCAGGACTTGGAACAAGCAGTATCTTATCAGGAGCGTGCGTAAAGGGAATCTTTGAATTTCTTGGTCAGGAGCGTACAGATGCAGAGATCTATGATGTTGTCCTTGGTATGGAGCAGATCATGAGTACCGGAGGAGGATGGCAGGATCAGGTTGGCGGACTGACAGAAGGAATTAAACTGATCTCAACAAAACCGGGGATTGCTCAGAATCTTGTTGTAGAGAAGATAGAAATGCCGGAAGAGGGAAAGAAAGAACTGAAAGAACGTTTCGCATTGATTTATACTGGTCAGAGGCGTCTCGCAAGAAATTTGCTGCGTGATGTGGTTGGTGGCTATATCGGAAGCAGACCAGAATCATTGAAGGCATTAAAGGAGATGAAGGCAGTCGCCGTGTTAATGCGTTTTGCACTGGAGCAGGGAGATATTGACGAATTTGCTGAGCTTTTAAACCAACATTGGAAATTATCCTGCATGTTGGATGCCGGTACAACCAATACCTGTATAGATCAGATCCTTCTTGTATGTGAAGACCTGATCGATGGGAAGTTTATATCAGGAGCCGGTGGAGGCGGATTCATTCAGGTGATTCTAAAGAAAGATGTGACAAAGGAGCAGCTGCATGAACGTCTGCATGGCGTGTTCCAGGACAGTGGCGTAGATGTATGGGATTGCGAATTACTTGTTTAACGTATAAGTAAGACAAGAAATGAAATTTGACAAAGAATTTCTACATGGTATAATGAGCGAAAAAGAAAGCAGTATATCAGTTAGGAGTAGATTTTTGAAGAGCAATAAGAAAACGAATAGAGAGAAGAACAGGAAATTGACGATGATCTCATTTTTGCCGGCAATCATTTGGCTGATCCTTCTTCTGGTTTTGTCAAGCCAGAATGGACCACAGACAGCGGCAACCAGTCTGCCGATGGCAGAATGGATCCAACAGCACTTTTTTCCACAGGACAGTGTGGATTATGTGCATATGTATCTGAGAAAATGGGCACACTTTATCGTTTATTTCATAGAATCAGGATTATTGGTTCTGGCAATGAAGAATGTGATGAAAGCCTGGAAAGCGGCGTGTGCGGTATTCGGACTTTGTACGATCCTGGCAATTGCAGATGAGGCACACAAGGTTCTGATCGTAGGAAGACACTGTCAGTGGGATGAAGCAGGAATCAATATTGTCGGTGTGATCATGGGAGTGTTGCTGACCTGGAGTATTCTATGGCTGATTCGTTGGGCAAGGGGAACACTTGAAGATTAGAAGGAATATTTTCGCAGAAAGCTTCATATAATGACATCAGGAAGACAAGCGGTGAAAGGGGAAATCGAAAGGTGGTTCTTGGATATATTGTCTGTTTTCTCGGTGGTCTGATTCTGGGCGTAGTCCTTATGTGTTTGCTTCAGATAAAGAGATGATTTGTGAGAGAGGTTGAGAGGCCTCTCTTTTTTGTATATCAGGAAAGTATTTTCCTGATATACAAAAAATATTCCGTCCAGGATCTGCACAAATCCGAAAAAACACCCGTTGTTGTTTTACATAAACTTAACATTTGGTTGATTTCAGACTTTACATTTCTTACGTAACATATGTACTGTGCTTGAGGGAAGCATAAATGGCTGCAGAAAATAAAAAAAGAAAATGCAGTGGGATTAGAAATGTGTATGAAATGTAAAGGAGATAATTGACATGAAAATGAAAAAGTTTATAGCATTACTTACAGTAGCAGGTATGACAGCAACAATGGCAGTTGGATGTGGAAGTTCATCAAACGAAACTTCAGATAATGCAGCAGATACAAATACAGAGAGCAGTGACAGCTCATTAAGCGGAACAATCACAGCAGCCGGTTCATCAGCACTGAAACCACTTGCTGATGATGCAGCAGATTCGTTTCTAAATGATCATCCGGATGTATCTATCACAATCGATGCAGGCGGTTCAGGAGAAGGACTGAAGCAGGTATCAGAAGGAACTGTAGATATCGGTAACTCTGATGTGGCAGCAGAAGATAAACTGGATGAGACAGCAGCAAAAGAGCTTGTAGATCATCAGGTATGTGTTGTAACTATGGCACCGATCGTAAACAAAGATGTTGCAGAAGCAGGTGTTAAGAGTCTTACAAAAGAGCAGTTAATCTCCATCTTCACAGGAAAGACAACAAACTGGAAAGATGTTGGAGGACCGGATGAGGATATCGTTCTTGTAACACGTCCTGAGTCTTCAGGAACAAGAGCAACATTCCAGAAATATGCACTGGACGGAAACGAAGAAGCTTCTAACACATCCATGGAAACAGATGATTCCGGAGTTCTTCTTACAAATGTAAAGAGTACAAACGGAGCAATCGGTTATGTAGCACTTTCTTATCTGACAGGAGATGCAGGTGTTGAGACAGTAGCAATTGATGATGTTGAGCCAACACTTGAGAATACTTACAGCGGAAAATATCCTGTATGGACATTCGAGCATATGTACACAAAGGGTGAACCAAATGAAGTGACAAAAGCATTCCTTGATTATATCACAGGTGATGAATATGGCGCTCAGATGGAGAAACTTGGTTATGGTGTTGCATCTAAGATGACTGTAACAGAGCACTAATAGCATAAAGTGAAAAGCTATGAAATGTACTGTGTGTTCCGGGAAAAATCAGAACAGCAGTACATTTCACTGATAAAAGGTGAAAATATGAAGAAACAAAACATGTTTACAAAAGAGTATGCATGGAGAGGACTGATGACAGCAGGCGGTTTGCTTGTTATTGCCATCACAATCTGTATCGGAGCCTTTCTTATATATAAGGGATCCGGTACATTTACGATATTTGGTCATTCCATATTTGAATTCTTAGGATCGACAGACTGGAACCCGGAAGATAATGCACAGGGTGGTGGAACTGTCGGAGCATTGATCTTTATTGTGGGTTCTCTATGTACATGTGGTCTGGCACTTCTGATTGCGACTCCATTTGCAGTAGGTTCTGCAATCTTTATGATTGAGATCGCGCCGAAATTCGGAGAAAAGTTTTACAGACCAATCGTTGAAATTTTCGCAGGAATTCCATCAGTTGTTTATGGATGGGTTGGACTTACAGTCCTGATTCCGGCAATTAAGAAAGTATTTCATTTACAAGTTGGACATTCAGTTCTTGCGGCAGGGATTGTTTTGGCACTGATGATCTTCCCAACCATCAGTAATGTGGCAGCAGATTCCATTCATTCTGTGCCAAAAGATTACCGTATGGCAGCCTACGGACTGGGTTCTACAAGATGGCAGTCCATTTATAAAGTTGTCATTCCGGCAGCAGGTTCAGGAATTCTTTCAGGAATTATTCTCGGACTTGCGAGAGCATTCGGTGAGGCACTTGCGGTTGCAATGGTAATTGGACAGACAACAGCTCTTCCAAAGGGATTATTCTCCACAACAAAGAGTTTGACTACAGAAATCGCAGCACAGATGGGAAATGCAACGGAGGGCGGTGAGATGAAGACAGCACTCTGGACAATGGCATTGTTATTGTTCTTATTATCTCTGTTATTCATCCTGCTGATCCATTATTTTTCAAGACCGAAGAAAGACAAAGAGTAAGGGGGAGCAAATAGATGAATCGAGTACAACGTGCGCGTGGAATAAATCAAATAATGACCGGCGTGTTTTATCTGATCGCAGTGTTCTTCTTTACATTATTGATTGGATTTGCATCTTATGTAATTATCAAAGGATTTACAGGAGCAACACCGGAGATGTTTGCCTTTGCGAGAAAAGGAAGCATCGGAAACCAGTTGTTCAATACAATTTATCTAGTATTTATTTCGTTGTTATTCTCCATTCCGCTTGGAGTGACAGCCGGAATCTATTTGGCAATGTATGCGAAGAAAGGATTTCTTACAAAATTTCTAAGAATCTGTATTGAGACACTTTCTTCGCTTCCGTCCATTGTTGTTGGATTGTTTGGATATCTGGTATTTCTTGTGTTTTTCGGACTTGGAAAGAGTCTTCTCGCGGGAGCATTATCAGTTTCTATTCTGGCGATCCCAGTTATCACAACAACGACAGAGGACGCGATCAATGGTCTGCCGGGACATTACCTGCAGGCAAGTCTTGGACTTGGAGCAACAAGATGGCAGTCCATTTATCATGTGTTGATCCCGGCGTGTATCCCAAGAATCATGACAGGTGTCATCCTGGCAGCAGGAAGAGGATTTGGTGAGGCGGCAGCACTTCTGTATACAACAGGATCAGGAACAGATCTGCGCTGGAACAACTGGAATCTGACATCCCCAACCTGCCCGCTGAATATTTTCCGTCCGGCAGAGACATTGTCATTGCAGATCTGGGGACTTCAGATCAATGGACAGGATCCGAATCTTGCAAACCTGTCAGCAGCAATCCTGATGATTCTTGTTCTGCTGTTCAGCATTGGCGCAAATGCATTGAGCCGACACATTAATAAGAAGAATTCAGGAAACTAAAGACAGAAAATGAAAGAGGAAGCCAACTGATAATTTCTATGTCAATCATTTCGTTGACTGGCATGTAGAAAGGATAATTAATAAAAATGGAAGCAAAAAAAGCAAATGATTATAAATTTGATATCAGCCATCTGAATCTTCATTATGGAGACTTCCATGCACTCAAAGATGTGAATATGAAGATCGAGGCGAATAAGATCACTGCATTTATCGGACCTTCCGGATGTGGAAAATCTACATTTCTGAAGACACTGAACCGTATGAATGATCTGGTGGAAAATTGTAAGATTGATGGAAATGTTCTGCTCGACGGTAAGGACATTTTCAAGGAAATGGACGAGATCACACTGCGTCATCGTGTTGGAATGGTATTTCAGCAGCCAAATCCATTTCCAAAGAGTGTGTATGACAATGTGGCTTACGGACCGAGAATTGCCGGAATCAAGAAAAAATCTCAGCTGGATGAGATCGTTGAGCGAAGCCTTCGTCAGGCAGCGATTTGGGATGAACTCAAAGACCGTCTGAATAAAAGTGCGCTCGGACTTTCCGGTGGACAGCAGCAGAGACTTTGTATCGCAAGAACACTGGCAGTTGAGCCGGAAGTAATTCTGATGGATGAGCCGACATCCGCACTGGATCCAATCTCAACATCTAAGATTGAAGACCTTGCGATGGAACTGAAAAAAGATTATACTATCGTTATGGTAACGCATAATATGCAGCAGGCAGTCCGTGTATCGGATAACACAGCATTTTTCCTCTTAGGAGAAGTGATTGAGTATAATGACACTGAGAAATTGTTCTCCATTCCTGAAGATAAGAGAACAGAGGATTACATCACAGGGAGGTTTGGTTGATTTATGCGTAACAGATATGATATGCAGCTGCATCTTTTGGATACACAGCTTACACATATGGGTGAGTTGTGTGAAACAGCAATTGCAAAGGTAACTCAGGCATTAAAGGAAGGTAACACGGAACAGGCTAAGATTGTGATCAAAGAAGATGAAGAGATCGATCAGATTGAAAAAGATATCGAGAGACTTTGTCTGAAGCTTCTGCTCCAGCAGCAGCCGGTCGCAAGAGACCTCAGAAGAATCTCAGCAGCACTTAAGATGATCACAGATATGGAGCGAATCGGAGATCAGACTTCTGATATCGCAGAGATCATCATTTCATCCAAGTGGGAGAAGATGGATGAGAATCTTGACAAGCTGACAGCGATGGCAACAGGCGTAAGCAAAATGGTTCGCAACAGTGTAACAGCATATGTTGAGAAAGATCTGGAGCTTGCACGTACAGTCATGAATGATGATGATGAGATTGATGATTATTTTGATGAGATCCGGGATCAGATCATCCAGCTGATCCGTGAGGGTGATGGTCGTGATGGAAGAAAACTCTTTGATTTTATCATGGTTACAAAGTATCTTGAGCGAATCGGAGACCATGCGACAAATATTGCCGAGTGGGTAGAATTTGCAATTACCGGAGTGCATAAGGATAGTGCTGTAATGCATTAGAAGGAGAAAGAAATATATGATTTTTTGTGTAGAAGATGACGATAACATTCGCGAACTTGTAATCTACACTCTGGAGACAACCGGACTGGAAGCCAGAGGATTCGCAGACGGGACAGCATTTATGGAGGCTTTGGCGTTTGACACGCCAGAGCTTGTTTTGCTTGATATTATGCTTCCAGGGGAAGATGGACTTGAGATTCTTAAGAAACTGAAAAATTCATCAAAGACAAAGGATATCCCTGTGATCATGGTGACAGCGAAGGGGTCAGAGTATGATAAGGTAGTGGGATTGGATTCCGGTGCGGATGATTATGTGACGAAACCATTTGGTATGATGGAGCTGATTTCCAGAATCAAAGCAGTGCTTCGCAGAAGTGGAAAGCAACAGGATAAGACGAAACTTTCTGTTGGAGGAATCAGCTTAGATACGAAGAAACATGAAGTAAAAGTAGATGGCGAGCAAGTTGTGCTGACATTGAAGGAATTTGAACTTCTTGAGAAATTGATGCGCAATCAGGGAATCGTGCTGACAAGAGACCAGCTACTGACAGAGATCTGGGGATATGATTTTGATGGAGAGACGAGAACGGTTGATGTTCATATCCGGACACTCCGCCAGAAGTTAGGTGAGCAGGGCAGTCTGGTCAAGACAGTTCGTGGTGTTGGATATCGGATCGGTGGAGAAGCGTAATACAAGTCTGGAGGATATGAGAAAGTGAGAAAACGAATTCAGAAAAGCATGATGTTTATACTGATTGCAATTTTAGTTCCGATATATCTGATCATGTCTGTTGTTGTGTATCAGCGGAACCTGAAGATCCTTGAGGGTGAGATCAAACAGGAAGCAGCGTATATCAAACGGGCAGTCGATCTGTCAGGAACAGAGTATCTTGCACAGCTGGATGATGTGGATCAGGGAACGCGAGTGACGCTGATCGCATCTACGGGAGATGTTCTGTATGATTCCAGAAATGATGGAAGTACGATGGAGAATCATAAGACCAGAGCCGAAGTACAACAGGCTTTGAAGAATGGGACAGGCGAGAAGATCCGTATGTCAGATACCGTAAGCAAAGAATTGTATTATTATGCGGTTCTTCTGGATGATGGGAATGTTCTCCGTGTTTCAAAATCAATGGATAGTCTGATGTGGACTTCATTAAATATTTTGCCGGTGGTTATAGGGATTGGAATCATTGGACTTGTACTTGCCTGGTTTCTTGCAAAATGGCAGACAAACAGACTGATGGAACCTGTAATTCATCTGGATTTGGAAAACCCATTGGATAATGTTGTATATGAGGAGATGACCCCGCTTTTGGAAGCTATGGATAAGCAGAATAAAGAAAAAGAAGCTGTGGCCAATATGCGTAAAGAATTCTCTGCAAATGTATCCCATGAGCTGAAAACTCCGCTCACTTCGATTTCCGGATACGCAGAGATCATGATGAATGGACTCGTGCGTCCGGAGGATATTCCGAGATTTTCTGAGACAATTTATAAGGAGGCACGTCGGCTTTTGACATTGATTGAAGATATTATTAAAATATCAAAGCTAGATGACGAATCTGTTGAGCTTGAGAAAGAAGATGTAGATTTATTTGAACTGACGAGAGAAATTGTCAGTCGTCTTTCTCTTACAGCGGCTCAGCGGAATATTCATATGGAACTGACAGGAGAATCTGTGAAAATACATGGAATCCGTCAGATTCTGGATGAAATGATCTATAACATTACAGAAAATGCTGTAAAGTATAATAAAGAAAATGGAAATGTAACCATTTGGGTAGGAAATACACTGGAAGGACCGAAAGTCCGCGTGAGTGATACAGGGATCGGAATTCCAAAAGAACATCAGGATAGAATCTTTGAACGATTCTACAGAGTTGATAAGAGTCATTCGAAAGAACGGGGTGGAACAGGACTTGGACTGTCGATTGTGAAGCATGGAGCAATTCTGCACGGGGCGAAAGTTCAGGTGGATAGTGAGTACGGAAAAGGAACAAGAATGGAGATTATATTTCCTGAGAAATAAAATAGTGCTGTTTTACGCAGGAGAAGAGGAAGAAAACCTTCCTTTTCTTCTGCGTTTTTGCTTGAATCAAACAAGAGGTTGTGCTAGGATAGATATAACAAGTGGAAAATATCCCCTGCGGCTGATTTTACGTTACTGTTCACTCCCGTGTCAATCACTCCGCTGATTGACACGGAGGATGCGTGTTTTGACTTGAATGCATCTCGCCCCATCGCCAAAGGCGATTTAAAATGGCGAGATGCGTTGCTGGTCGCACATCGTGTGAGCAGTAACGATTTTACAGAAGACAGCAGGAGATCTGTTTTACACGAAAGAGAAAGGGGCTACGCGTATGCTGATAGAAGTTGATTTCAACAGTGATGAGGCGATTTACATTCAATTGTGTAACCAGATCATTCTTGGTATTGCTATGTCAGATATTCAGGAAGGGGATTCACTCCCATCTGTCAGGCAGCTTGCGGATACGGTTGGAGTGAATATGCATACTGTGAACAAAGCGTATCATGTGTTGAAGCAGGAAGGATATATCAGTCTGGATAAACGCAGAGGTGCAGTGATCGCAGTTGATGTAGATAAACTTCAGCAGCTCGAAGCGATGAAAGAGCAGTTAAGGATCGTACTTGCGCGAGGGCGTTGCAAGAATATCTCACGGCAGGAGGTTCATGGGCTGGTAGATGAGATATTTGACGAGTATGAGCTGCACGAGAACCGGTAGCAGAGAAGTAGAAAGACATAAGGGAGATATATATGCAGATTTCATATACAAAGTCGGCGCAGCATGCGCTTAAGTATGCGGCTAGAGCTGCCAGAGAGATGAAGCATCCGTATATCGGAACAGAACATTTGCTTCTGGCATTGAGAGAAGAATATACAGGAGTGGCAGGACAGGTACTTGCGAACAGTGGAGTAGAGTCGGAGAAGATCCTGAAGCTGATGGATGAGCTGATCACTCCGGCAGAAGAACATCCGGCAGCGAAAGGAAAGAGGTTAGAAGAGAGTCCGAGACTCCAGTATCTGTTAGAGAACAGCGCGAAGGAGTGTAAAAGACTCCGTACAACGGAAATCGGAACAGAACATCTCCTTCTTGCGATGATACGTGATGTGGATTGTGTGGCAGCAAAGATTCTGATCACATTGAATGTGAATCTTCAGAAATTATTCCAGAGCATTATGAATGCAGCAGGGATCGATCCGAAGATCTATCAGGAAGAACTTCAGGAGGATAATCGCGGAAGCGGTGCGATGATGGAGCAGTACTGTACAGATCTGACAGAACGTGCGGCAGAAGGAAAAATGGATCCGGTTGTGGGAAGAAATCAGGAAATTTACCGTCTGATGGAGATTTTAAGCCGAAGAACAAAGAACAACCCATGTCTGGTTGGAGAACCGGGAGTTGGTAAGACAGCAATTATTGAAGGTTTAGCACAGAGAATCGCATCCGGTGTGGTTCCGGAGAAGATGAAAGATAAGAAGATTTACAGTCTGGATCTTCCGGGATTGATCGCTGGTTCAAAGTACCGTGGTGAGTTTGAAGAGCGTATGAAAGGCCTGATCTCAGAAGTAGAAGCCTGTGGAAATGTGATTCTGTTCCTTGATGAGATCCATACGATGATCGGTGCCGGAGGCGCAGAAGGAGCGATTGATGCATCCAGCATTCTGAAACCTTCACTGGCGAGAGGTGAGATGCAGCTGATCGGTGCAACTACGATTGCAGAATATCGGAAGTACATTGAGAAAGATGCAGCACTTGAGCGAAGATTCCAACCGGTGACGATTGAAGAGCCGACACAGGATCAGTGTATTGAGATCTTAAAAGGTCTGAAAGAGAAATACGAAGCGCATCATAAAGTTGTGATCGAAGAACAGGCACTGGAGTCAGCAGTACAGCTGTCAGAGCGTTACATCACAGACCGGAATCTTCCGGATAAGGCGATTGATGTTTTAGATGAAGCATGCTCAAAGGTGAGTCTGAAGGGATATGAGGTTCCAGAGAATCTGAAGCAGTTAGAACAGGCAGTGAAAGAACTTGCTTCGCAGAAGGAAGAGAGCATTGAACGGGGAGATTTTGCAGAAGCGTCCCTGATTCAGAAAGAACAGGATGCAGTGCAGAAGAAATTAGACTCAGTGAAGAAACGCTTTGAGAAGAAACAGGCGAAGACCAACCCACCGGTAACTGTAGATGCGGTTGCAGAAGTGGTGTCTGCCTGGACAAAAGTACCGGTGAGTAAGCTCGCAGAGAGTGATGCCCAGCGTCTGAAGAATCTGGAGCATGTCCTTCAGAAGAGAGTGATAGGACAGGATGAGGCTGTCGGCGCAGTTGCAAGGGCCGTGAAGAGAGGAAGAGTCGGACTGAAAGATCCGAAGCGCCCGATCGGTTCCTTCCTGTTCCTGGGACCAACCGGTGTTGGTAAGACAGAATTATCAAAAGCACTGGCAGAAGCATTATTTGGGAAAGAAGATGCAATGATCCGTGTTGATATGTCAGAATATATGGAGAAACATTCCGTTTCCAAGATGATCGGATCTCCTCCGGGATATGTCGGTCATGAAGAAGGTGGACAACTCAGTGACCAGGTGCGTACACATCCATATTCCGTGATTCTGTTTGATGAGATTGAGAAAGCACATCCGGATGTATTCAATGTACTTCTTCAGGTGCTGGATGATGGGCATATTACAGATTCTCAGGGGAGAAAGGTTGACTTTTCTAATACTGTGATTATCATGACATCAAATGCAGGTGCGAAAGCAATTGTTGAACCGAAGAAGCTAGGATTTGCGACAAAAGAAGATCCGGCGAGTGATTATAAGAAGATGAAGCAGAATGTGATGGACGAAGTGAAACAAATCTTCCGTCCGGAATTTCTGAACCGAATTGATGAGATTATTGTATTCCATTCACTCGGCAAAGAAGAAATGAAGAAAATCGTTTCTTTGTTATGCAATCAGTTTACTAAACGTCTGGAATCACAGATGAATATTCATCTGAAACTGCGTGAATCTGCGAAGGCTCTCATTGTGGAGAAAGGAACGGATGCGAAGTACGGAGCAAGACCACTGCGCCGTGCATTGCAGACAGAACTGGAGGATAAGCTGGCAGATGCGATCCTGAACGGAGAGATTCAGGAAGGGGATCATGTGGCAGCAGGAGCATCCAAAAAGGGAATTCATTTTGTGAAGACAGAATCTTAAAATCACACCGAATTGTAAATGTGAAGAATAAATAAAATCTATAGAAAAACTATTTTAAGTAGTATATAATAGGAACATATATATACCCAGGAGGAAATTAAAAATGGCAACAGTGAAAGAATTATTGCGTGCAGAGAACGACGGAACATTAAGCTTTGGAGATTACACTCTTGCATCCAAGACAAAGAAGGACGGATTTGAATTTAAAGGAGATCTTTACAAAGTAAAGACATTTGCGGAGATTACAAAGCTGGAGAAAAATGGAATGTTCGTTTATGAGTCTGTTCCGGGAAGTACAGTAGAGAACTTCAAAGAGACAGAAACAGAAGTTGAGTTCACAGTTTCCGCACCGGAAGACGTACAGTTTACATTGGAACTTGAGCCAGAGAGCGAATATGAAGTATTTATCGCCGGAGAGTCTGCAGGTAAGATGGGAACAAACTTAAGCGGAAAATTAAGTGTAAGTGTTGAACTTAACGCAGATCAGAGTGCTGCAATCAAAGTTGTCAAATGCTAATCCGTCAGATTCGGATAGAAACAAGAGTAGTGTAAAAACAGAGGGAAAGGAATTGCAAGATGCACCTTTCCCTTTTCTAATCTATAAACCCGGCAAGCTGTATTACGCTTGCTTCGAACAGAAAGGAAATTATGAATGGCAAAAGGAAAGAAAACAGTTTACTTCTGTCAGAATTGTGGGCATGAGGAAGCGAAGTGGCTCGGTCAGTGTCCAATGTGTAAGGAATGGAATACATTTGTCGAGGAGAGAATTGACAGTGGCATCACGAAAGGAACGACTGTAGCAGCCAGAGCGGTGAATGAAGCGAAAGTGGTTCCAATCACAGAAGTTTCCGCGGATGATGATACAAGGAATAAGACTGGAATTAAAGAATTAGACAGGGTTCTTGGTGGTGGGATCGTGCCGGGGTCACTCGTTCTGGTAGGAGGAGATCCGGGAATTGGAAAATCAACTTTGCTCTTGCAAGTCTGCCAGAGGATGGCGAAGCAGCAGAAGATTTTATATATTTCAGGTGAAGAGTCTCAGACTCAGATCAAGCTTCGCGCAAACCGTATGGGTGAATTCAGCCAGAATCTGTTGCTTTTGTGTGAGACGAATCTTGGGATTATCCGCAGCGTGATCGAGAAAGAGAAGCCGGAGCTTGTGATCATTGATTCCATCCAGACGATGTACAGTGAAGATGTGAATTCCGCACCGGGAAGTGTCTCCCAGGTCCGTGAGTCTACGAATGTATTTATGCAGCTGGCGAAGGGACTATGTATCCCAATCTTCATTGTTGGCCATGTGACAAAAGAAGGAACCGTGGCTGGTCCGCGTGTGCTGGAACATATGGTGGATACGGTACTTTATTTTGAAGGAGATCGTCATGCATCTTACCGAATCCTCAGAGCTGTGAAGAATCGTTTTGGCTCTACGAATGAGATCGGTGTCTTTGAGATGAGACAGAATGGACTTGTAGAAGTAGAGAATCCATCCGAATATATGCTGAGTGGAAAACCGGAGAATGCATCCGGTTCAGTTGTAGCCTGTTCGATGGAGGGAACACGCCCAATTCTTCTGGAGATTCAGGCACTAGTTGCAAGAACGAACTTTGGTATGCCAAGAAGAACTGCAGCAGGAACAGATTATAACAGGGTGAATCTTCTGATGGCAGTACTTGAAAAACGACTTGGTATGAATCTTGGAAATTGCGATGCTTATGTAAATATTGCGGGCGGAATCAAGATGAATGAGCCGGCAATCGATCTCGGAATCGTGATGGCACTTGTGTCAAGTTACCGGAATCGTCCGATCGATGAAAAAACGATCGTGTTCGGTGAGGTTGGTCTGAGTGGTGAGGTACGTGCGGTGAATATGCCGGAGCAGCGTGTGGCTGAGGCGAAGAAGCTTGGATTCGAGACGTGTATCCTTCCAGAAGTGTGCATGAAGACGGTGAAGGATGTTAAGGGAATCAAGCTGCTGGGTGTGAAGAGTGTGAATGAGGCTGTGGCGATTTTTTAGTAATAAGAAACATTGCAAGGTTATAATGAAATAGAGCAAATGAAGAAAGAAGTTTCTGATATAAGATGAAAATTTTACGTTAGAAACTTCTTTTTTATATTTTAAGATGTGTTTTGGTTTACAACACGCTGAAAAATAATGGATAACGGAGTAATATAATAAACCTTTGCTCTAAAAAATAAAAAAACAAACAGTATATAACAGTTGACAACAGTGATATACTGTTATATACTGTTTACAACAGGAGGTTACTTATGAAGATTATAATCAATAATTCATCGATGGTACCAATCTATGAACAGATCATGGAGCAGATCAAAGCGCAGATCATCTCCGGAGAATTAAAAGAAAATGATATACTGCCGTCAGTAAGAACGATGGCAAAGGAACTGAAGATCAGTGCACTTACCGTAAAGAAGGCATATGACAATCTGGAAGCGGAGGGCATGACGGTCACGGTTCATGGAAAAGGAACTTATGTTGCAGCTTCGAATACACAGTTGATGGAAGAAGAGCGCAGAAAAGAAGTTGAGGCGGATCTGGAAGCGGCGATTCAGAAGGGAAGACGCTGCGGAATGAAAGAGGAAGAGATCCGCTCCTTGTTTGAACTCATCATGGAGGACGAATAATTATGTTAGATATCAAAGGGGTAAAGAAAAGCTACGGCGAATTTCAGTTAGACTGTTCGCTAAATGTAGAAAAAGGAAGGATCACAGGTCTGGTCGGAGAGAACGGAGCCGGTAAGAGTACCGTGTTCAAGGCAGTGTTAGGACTCATTTCCTATGATGGTGGCGAGATAAAGATTCTTGGAAAAAAACCGCAAGAGTTAAACGAGAAAGAGAAAGAACAGATGGGAGTAGTCCTGGCAGAAGCAGGGTTCAGCGGATATTTAAAAGGAAAAGATGTTGAGGCAGTTCTTGCTAAATTGTATCCAAAGTTTGAAGAAGAAAAATTTCTTCAGATGTGTGAAAGATATCAGATTCCACTGGATAAATTCTTAAAAGAGTATTCAACTGGAATGAAAGCAAAGCTGAATCTGATCATTGCATTGACGCATCAGGCAGATTTCCTGATGCTGGATGAGCCGACAGCCGGTCTTGATGTCGGAGCAAGAGAAGGGATACTGGATATTTTGAGAACATATATGGAAGAAGAACCGGAGAGAAGTATCCTGATCAGTTCACATATATCTTCAGACTTAGAGCATCTGTGTGATGATATTTATGTGATTCATAAAGGAAAGATCGTACTTCATGAAGAGATGGATAGAATTCTTGAAAAGTATGCCATGTTGAAAGTCAGCGAGGAACAGTATCAGGCTTTAGATAAAAACTATATCCTGAAAGAGAGAAAAGAAAATTTCGGAATTGCCTGTCTGACAAATGAGAAGCAGTATTATACAGAAAATTATCCGGAAATTGTAGTGGAAAGCGGATCACTCGATCAGGTGATTCTGATGTTGACAGGAGGCGGGATGTAATGAAAGGAATCAGAGGACTTTTGGAAAAGGATTTTCGGTTGTTTTTTCGGCAAGGTGGCAATCTTTTTTGTGTGTTAGCGTTTGTGGCGTTATTTTTTACGCTGACGGAAAAGAAGACAGCTACTTTTATTGCAATCTATATCCCATCTGTTATAGCAGTATATGCGGGGAATACAATTAGTTATGATGAAAACAATCATGGATATATGTATTTATTTTCTTTACCTGTAAATAGAAAAGTATATGTTAGAGAAAAATATATTTTTTCCTTTATTATGACAGCGTGTGGATGGTGTATTGGAGTAATCTGTGCAGGAATCACTGTACTCATAAAGCCAGAAGAAGTGTTTGATCCGGAAACGCTGGCAATGGAGTTGATCACAATCTTTGTATTTCAGGCAATTGCGGGAATTACGATTGCAATTCGGTTAAGGTTTGAAGGAGAGAAAGGACGATTAGTGCTACCAATTGCAATTTTAATTGTTTTTGCAATTTGTTATGCAATTGGCTCTTTTGTGATGGATAACCTGGGATTAAAAGAAAGTATTTTGTATATGATAGAAGGGATAGGCGATTTTGAAATTGCGATTGCACTTATCGTGCTGAGTCTGCTTGTATGGTTCATTTCTTATATTTACAGTATGAGAGTCATGAAAAAGAAAGAGTTTTAGTTATTGTTCACTTTTTAAGATGGAGTGATGAAATCAGATGGTGTCAGCCATTTGGTTTCATCATTTTTATATATTAAATTTAATTAACTATCTAACTTGTTTGTGTGCAAAAAGTATTAAGAAAGTGTGAAAAAATAGAAATAATATTGACTTACTTTGTGAAAAGTACTATATTTTCATTTAGTTAATTAACTAACTAATTTTCACTATTCGTTCTGTGAAAAAAGTGATAGTCAGAATTTTTTTGTAGAATGTATCAATAATCAAGGAGGGAAAAGAACGTGAAGTGTCATAAAGAGGATGCCCCATTACTTGGATTGATGGGACAGAGTATGCGCCTGATCGGGAAGAAAGCTCAGGAATTGTATGCGGAATACGATCTGAACAGAGCTCAGTCAGGTATTTTATTTGCCCTTCATCAGGAAGATTCCATGTCTCAGAAGGAACTCGCGAAGCGTTTGAATGTAACGCCGCCGTCAATTACATCGATGATCAAGAAGATGGAGCAGGAAGGTTATATTACAAGAAAAGCCGATGAACAGGACCAGAGAGTGATGCGCCTTACCCTTGCACAGAAAGGGAAAGATTGCATAGATTATGTGATCAAGACAGCTGAGAAACTGGAAGAAATTGTATTTGAAGGAATGACTGCGGAAGAGAAGATGCTTTTTCGTCGGCTACTCTTGCAAATCTTAGAGAATCTGGAGTAGTGAATGAAGTAGATTACTGTCACTGAAAATCAGTGATTTATAATAGATTGTGTAACTTGAAGAGAATTACCAGGAAAGGAAATACGCAGATTATGAAGAACTTATTCAAATACGCTGCATCATACTGGAAAGCTATGATTGCGATCGTGCTGATTCTGGTTGTGCAGGCGTATTGTGATCTGTCCTTGCCGGCCTACACATCAGATATTGTAAATGTAGGGATCCAGCAGGGTGGTATTGAAGATGAAGTACCGAGACAGATTGCAACAGAAGAAATGGAAAAATTGCTTTTGTTTGTATCGGAAGACGATCAACAGACGGTGATGGATGCATATACAGAAGATAATACTTCTTATAAAAAAGAAGCTTATGTCTTGAAAGATTCTGTTGCTGAAGAGGAAAATACGATGGAGAATCTGAAAGATATTCTTCAGATTCCAATGATGATGACATCCGGAATCGAGTCCGGAAGTGATACAACAAAACAGATGGAAGACAAGCTGAAAGAGCAGATGTCCCAGGGAATGGCGCAGAGCATGCCACAAGGGGCAGACCAGACAATGCCGGAAGGAATGCCACAAGGTGAATCTCAGGCAGAATCCCAGGCAGTGTCACTGGATGACATGTCTATGTTTGATCTTCTGAAAATGCTTCCGGCTGAGCAGAGAGCAACAATGGTTGAGAAGATTGAAGAGCAGATGTCAGAGATGCCGGATACAATTCTTGATCAGGCATCAGTGAGCTTCTGCAGGAGTGCATATAAAGACCTTGGAATGGACATGGATCAGACACAGATTCATTATCTGTTAAAAACAGGAGGTCAGATGGCTGCACTTGCTCTTCTTGGAATGGTAGCAAGTATTATGGTTGCATTTCTGGCATCAAGAGTTGGGGCAAGTGCAGGACGTGATCTGAGAAGTGGAGTATTCCATAAGGTTGTTGGATTTTCAAACAACGAGTTCAATCACTTCTCAACAGCATCTTTGATCACGAGAAGTACGAATGATATCCAGCAGATTCAGATGCTGATCGTTATGCTGCTTCGTATGGTTCTGTATGCGCCAATTCTTGCAATCGGTGGAGTGCTGCAGGTTATGAAGACAAATGTATCTATGTCCTGGATCATCGGACTTGCGGTTATTATCATTGCATTTGTAGTTTTGTTGCTGTTCCTTGTTGTTATGCCAAAGTTCAAAGTGCTGCAGAATCTTGTTGACAAGTTGAACCTTGTAACAAGAGAGATTCTGACAGGACTTCCGGTTATCCGTGCATTCAGTACAGAGAAGCATGAGGAAGAGAGATTTGATGATGCGAACCGCACACTGACGAAGACGAATCTTTTCGTCAACCGTGCAATGACATTTATGATGCCGGTGATGATGTTAGTCATGAACGGTGTATCTGTTCTGATTGTATGGACAGGAGCACATGGAATCAGTGATGGAAAGATGCAGGTTGGAGATATGATGGCATTTATCCAATATACGATGCAGATCATTATGGGATTCTTAATGCTTTGTATGATTTCAATTATGCTTCCAAGAGCAGCTGTGGCAGCAGACCGTGTTGAGGAAGTATTGAAGAGTGAGACAATGATCCACGATCCAAAGCAAGAAAAACATTTCCCAGAAGACGGAAAAGGAGTACTTACTTTCGATCATGTATCTTTCCGTTATCCAGGTGCAGATGAAGATGTTCTGGAAGATATTACATTTACAGCGAAGCCGGGTGAGACAACAGCGATTATCGGAAGTACCGGAAGTGGTAAGTCTACGCTGGTAAATCTGATTCCACGTTTCTATGATGTGACATCCGGAGATATTACGCTGGATGGTGTAGATATCCGTGAAGTGAAACAGCATGAACTTCGTGAGAAGCTTGGATATGTTCCGCAGAAGGGAGTTCTGTTCTCGGGAGATATCGCATCTAATATCATGTTTGGTAATTCACATGGAAGCGATGATGAGATGATCGAGGCGGCAGAGATTGCACAGGCAACAGAATTTATTGACACAAAACCGGAGAAATATAAGAGCCCGATTTCACAAGGAGGTTCGAATGTATCTGGTGGACAGAAGCAGAGACTTTCTATTGCAAGAGCAATCGCGAAGCACCCGCAGGTATTTATTTTTGACGACAGTTTTTCTGCCCTTGACTATAAGACGGATGTAACACTCCGCCGTGCGTTGGCTGAAAAGACAAGCGGAAGTACGGTGCTGATCGTTGCACAGAGAATCAGCACGATCCTGCATGCAGAGCAAATTATAGTATTGGACGAAGGCAAAGTGGCAGGTAAGGGAACTCATGCGGAGCTTCTCAAGAACTGTCCGGTATACCGTGAAATCGCAGAATCCCAGCTGTCCAGGAAAGAGTTAGAAGCAGCGTTAAATGAGCAGACAGATGGAAAGGAGGATCAGATTCATGGCTAGAATGCATGGCGGTCGAAGACCGAATGAAAAAGCAAAAGACTTCAAAGGAACAATGAAGAAACTGATCCGCTACATGGCAATTTACAAAGTACAGGTATTTTTCGTAGCCGTGTTTGCTATCTGTGGAACGATATTCAATATTGTCGGACCGAAGATTTTAGGAAAAGCAACGACGGAGATTTTCAATGGACTTGTAAGTAAAGTTTCCGGTGGAGACGGAATGAATTTCGGTAAAATCGGACAGATTCTGCTGACTGTTCTTTGCCTGTATGTGATCAGCGCAATCTGCAGTTTTGTGCAGGGATATTTGATGACGGGGGTGTCTCAGAAGACAACCTACCGTTTGAGAAGAGAAATCTCCGAGAAGATCAACCGCATGCCGATGAGCTATTTTGACACAAAGCCGGTAGGTGAAGTGCTTTCCCGTGTGACAAATGATGTTGACACACTTGGACAGAGCCTGAATCAGAGTGCGACTCAGATGATCACATCGGTTACAACTCTGATTGGTGTATTTATCATGATGTTGTCAATCAGCCCGCTGATGACAGTGATTGCAGTTTTGATTCTTCCGCTTTCTGCCGGATTGATCGGATTCGTAATGAAACATTCACAGAAATATTTCGTAGGGCAGCAGACATACCTTGGAAATGTGAATGGACAGGTAGAAGAAATCTATGGTGGTCATAACATCATCAAGGCATTTAATAAAGAAGAGGAAGTAATTGAAGTATTCAATGAAACAAATGATAAGCTGTATGATTCCGCATGGAAATCCCAGTTCTTTTCCGGTTTGATGATGCCTGTAATGCAGTTTGTAGGAAACTTGGGTTACGTGGCAGTGGCAATCCTTGGCGGATATCTGACAATTAAGGATGTGATCGAGGTTGGAGATATCCAGTCCTTTATTCAGTATGTACGTAACTTTACACAGCCATTGCAGCAGATCGCACAGGTGGCGAATATGCTTCAGTCAACAGCTGCAGCATCAGAGCGTGTCTTCGAGTTCCTGGAAGGACCGGAAGAAGATCAGACAGTAGAGAATCCGGTTTCTGTAGAGAATCTTCAGGGAAATGTTGAATTTGAGCATGTACGTTTTGGATATAATGAAGATAAGATCATCATTAATGACTTCTCAGCGGATGTGAAAGAAGGCCAGAAGATCGCAATTGTTGGTCCGACAGGAGCCGGAAAGACAACAATGATCAAATTGCTCATGCGTTTCTATGATGTGAATGGAGGTTCGATCAAGATTGACGGACATGATGTCCGGGACTTCAATAGAAGTGAACTCCGTGAAATGTTCGGAATGGTTCTGCAGGATACCTGGCTGTTCCATGGTACGATCAGTGACAATATCCGTTACGGAAAACTGAATGCGACAGAGGAAGAAGTGATTCAGGCAGCGAAGGCGGCACATGTGCATCGTTTCATCCAGACACTTCCGGGTGGATACAATATGGAACTGAATGAAGAAGCAAGTAATGTATCCCAGGGACAGAAACAGCTCCTCACAATCGCAAGGGCAATCCTTGCAGATCCGAAGATCCTGATTTTGGATGAGGCTACAAGTTCTGTTGATACCCGTACAGAAGAAATGATCCAGAAAGCGATGGACAATCTGATGAAGGGAAGAACAAGCTTTGTTATTGCCCACAGATTATCAACGATCCGTGATGCAGATCTGATCCTTGTTATGAAAGACGGGGATATCATTGAGCAGGGAAATCATGAGGAACTTCTTGCAAGAGGCGGTTTCTATGCAGATCTGTATAATTCGCAGTTCGAGAGTACGACAGAGATCGCGTAAAATAATTTGAAAGTTCTAAAAAAATATAGATTTAAATAAGAAACTCTATTATCTCTTCCGGATTAGAATATGGCAGGGATAATAGAGTTTTTTCTATAAAGGATTAGCTAAAAATTCAATCGTATATTGTTCAAGTGAAGTAAGAAGCTTATCAAGTGGAAATACCTTAAGATCATTTACTGCATCCACGGTAACACTGAGATATCCATGCAATGAATCCAGGACTTGCTGTACATTTCCATACTGAATTTCATTGATCCCTGGATTTATTATCTGTGCGTTCAGATCGAGTGGAATCTGATAACGATTTACAAGATAAGTATTCATCTTTGTATAGTCCCCATAATAATATTCCTCAGTAAGATACTTTTCAAAAGGGATATAAGTCTGAAAATTTCTGATATAAACGGTCGCAATCTCTTCTTTTATATCTGTAATCTGTCCGGTTTCATCATAAAAATCAACAATCTCCGGAATAAAATCCTTGAAAAACCGACGGTCGATATATAAATGAAAATAATATCCCAAAACACTGGAATCAGAAAGAAGAGAGTCATATTTAGCAGTAAAACGTGTTAAGTCCGGAAATACCATCATCTTATCACGATAAACAGGATTCCGGAAATGTGAAAGCTCTTTTTGGTCTGTCGCATCCGGTAGAAGATTCCCAATCAGAAAATCATTTACAGATTGAATCGGATAAGGAAAATCAGGGTACTCGTGAAGATGGCTTCGCAGCATCTGGGCTGCAGTTAAATGTAAAATAAAACCAGGCATGAGAAAATCCTTTCATATATAAAGCTGATATTATCTTAACATGAAATGAGTATATTATACAAGCGAGCTTGCAATAGCTGTCGTGTTTTGAAATGTATGTTACGCATCTGCAACAACCGAAAGAACTGACGTCCTTTCGGTTAAGGGCATTCGCCCTATGTTCCCCAACCCTATCAGCTTACTGCAAGCAAGCTTGCAATAGCTGTTAGTGTTTGGGAACGCAGATGCTAATTTTTCAGAATATTCTGAATTGCATGAAATATATAAAAAACATTGACAATTAGAAATAGCTATGATAAGATAACATTCGTCGCTGAGAACGGCACTGAAAACTACAGAACAGACGCTTGAATAAGAGGAAGGCGCGGAGGCGGACAGTCCCTGAGAGAGAAAAAGTTCGAAGAAAAGATTTATAAGTAAAGATGATAAAAATTTATAAGAAATTTTAAAAAGTGGTTGACAGAAAAGTTCAAATGTGATAGCATAAATACACTGCTAGTGAGAAGTAATCAAACGGATTCGGCAGTGA
>QFCE01002510.1_pt1 | contig 128739 bp, 114 predicted proteins | sample 5346091 | NCBI WGS metagenome assembly QFCE01 (sample SAMN09062252, study PRJNA434731) | Human gut metagenome, whole genome shotgun sequencing project. | isolation source: stool timepoint A chromium assembly | host: Homo sapiens | collected 2015
ACGAGAGCAAGCCGGAAACGGGCGGGGAGGAAGCAGCAGTGACGGATCTATCGCAGGCGCACCAGGCGCTCAAGCAGTACTTCGGCTACGAGGCCTTTCGACCGGGGCAGGAGGGTGTCGTCGAGGCGATCCTCGGCCGCCGCGACGCGCTCGCGGTCATGCCCACGGGCGCGGGCAAGTCGGTGTGCTACCAGGTGCCCGGCGTGGTGATGGACGGCTTGGCGCTGGTGGTGAGCCCGCTCGTGTCGCTGATGGGCGACCAGGTTCGCACGCTTCTGGACGCCGGCATCCGCGGCGCCTACCTCAACTCCACGCTCACGCCCGGGCAGCAGTCCACCGTCCTGCGCCGCGCGCTGGACGGCGCCTACCAGATCATGTACGTGGCGCCGGAGCGACTTGCCGATCCGAGGTTCCTCGAATTCGCGCAGAGGGCGGCCATCCCGCTCGTTGCCGTGGACGAGGCGCACTGCGTGTCCCAGTGGGGCCAGGATTTCCGCCCGTCGTACCTGACCATCGGCGATTTCATCGCACAGCTGCCGAACCGTCCCGTCGTGGCGGCGTTCACGGCCACGGCCACCGCGCGCGTGCGCGCCGACATCGTGCGCCTGCTCGACCTGCGCGACCCCTACGAGGTGGTCACGGGCTTCGACCGCCCGAACCTGTACTTCGGCGTTGAGCGGCTCGATCCGAAGCGCAAGATCGCGCGCATCGCCGGCTACGCGCTGGAGCATGCGGGCGACAGCGGCATCGTGTACTGCTCCACCCGCAAGGACACCGACAAGGTGCACGCCGCGCTGCTGGAGGCGGGCATCCGCGCCGCGCGTTACCATGCGGGCATGTCGGCGGCCGACCGCGCTGAGAGCCAGAGCGCGTTCATCGCCGACGACGCGCCGGTGATGGTGGCCACCAACGCGTTCGGCATGGGCATCGACAAGTCGAACGTGCGTTACGTGATCCACCACAACATGCCCGGCAGCATCGAGGCGTACTACCAGGAGGCCGGTCGTGCCGGCCGCGACGGCGAGCCTTCCACGTGCCTTCTGTACTGGAGCGACGGCGACGTGTCCACCTGCCGCTTCTTCATAGAGCAGGAATCGGGCAACGAGGAGCTTTCGCCCGAAGAGGCCGAAGCCGTGCGCGCCTCGCGCCGCCGTCTGCTGGCGGCGATGACCGGCTACTGCCACACCACCGGCTGCCTGCGCCGTTACATCCTCGATTACTTCGGGGAGCAGAAGGTTCCGTCGGCTTGCCGGCCGACGGAACGAGCCGACGCTGCGGAGGCTTCTGGCGCCGAACCTTGCGGCTCCAAGTCCTCCTCACGGCCCGAAGGCCGCCACGTCGGACTTTCACCGCAATCTTCGGCGCCAGAAGCCTCCTCGCTGACGTTACGAACGATCGGCGACAGAGGTTTTTCCTGCGGCAACTGCTCGAACTGCGCGGGGGAGTTCGAGTCGATGGACGTCACCGACACCGCGCTCGCCGTCATGCGCTGCGTGCAGGAGCTGCGGGGTCGCTTCGGCAAGGGCATGGTGGTGGATGTGCTGCGCGGCTCGCAGAACGCGAAGCTGCTGGACATGCATCTGGACGAGGCCGCGTGCTACGATACGGTGAACGCTCCGGCTGCGCAGGTGAAAGAAGTGATCGAGCTGCTGGCTGCAAGCGGCTACCTGCTGATTACCGAGGGGACGTATCCGGTGGTGGGTCTGGGGCCGCGTGCCCGCGAGGCTGCCGAAGAGGGTTTCAGCTTGTCGATGAAGCGCGTTCTGCGAAAGCCCGAGCGCACGCGTTCGGCTGCAGGCGGTTCGCACGTGTTCGGCTCGTCGGGAGCGCCCGCGAACGATGCCGACCCCGAGCTGTTCGAGCGTCTGCGCACGCTGCGCAAGCGCCTGGCCGACGAAGCGGGCAAGCCTCCCTACATCGTGTTCTCCGATGCGGCTCTGCGCGATATGTGCGCGAAAAGGCCTGCAACCGACGAGGAGTTCCTTGAGGTCAGCGGCGTGGGCGCTACGAAGCTCGCCCGTTACGGCGAAGCCTTCCTGTCCGAGATAGCCGAGTTCGAGCAGGGGCTTGCAAACGGGCGATGATCCGCCTCGCCGCTTCCGACCCGTGCGAAAAATCCGCCCCGCTCTCGCTTGCCCTCTAAGCTTGCTCCTCATCATCTCGTTACGCGAGCGACATGCAACCGCCACGCGTGGCGCGCAGGGGCACGCTATCATCGCTTCATCAAACAACAAGAAGGAGCGATGGGCCATGATCAAGGTCATCAAGCACGAGAACATGGGCAGAAGCGACCGAGGATGGCTGCACAGCCTGTTCCATTTCTCGTTCGCCGAGTACTACAAACCCGATAACATCAAGTTCGGCGCGCTGCGCGTGGTCAACGACGACCGGTTCGACCCGCACGGCGGGTTCGGCATGCATCCCCACGACAACATGGAGATCATCAGCTACGTCGTGGACGGCCAGCTCACGCACCGCGACAGCCTGGGCAACGGGAGCCGCCTCGAGCGGGGCGACGTGCAGTACATGAGCGCAGGAAGCGGCATCATGCACAGCGAGTACAACGATACGAACGAGCCGCTGCGTTTCCTGCAGATATGGATCTTGCCTGACGAGAAGAACGCGGAGCCGAACTATGGCGACCACCGCTTCGACTGGGAGGACCGCGTGGGGAAGTGGATGCCCGTCGCCTCGGGCGAGGAGGGTTTCGCGCCTATCCGGATCCACCAGGATATGAAGGTGCTCGTAGGCGTCATCGGCTCGGACGAGACGCTGTACTACGACCTCGACCCGGCGCGGCAAGCCTACCTCATCCAGATCGAGGGCGAAGGCATGGTGAACGGCAACGAGCTGGACGCGGGCGACGCGGCCGAGATCACCGCCACGCGCGAGGTGTCTGTTCGCGCGAAGACGCCGTCGCACTACATTATGTTCGACATGGCTGCTGACGAGGCGTAACGGCTTTGGCATGCAGAAGGCCCGCGGCAACGCCGCGGGCCTTCGTTGCGCGTTTGCGCAGGAGGAACGCGATTTAGAGCTTCGGGGCCTCGGGCGCTTCGGGGGCTTCCGGTGCGGTCGGCGCGCCGGAGTCGCTGCGGATGCCGTTGCCGTTGCTGACGCTCGCGCCGCCGCCGGAAAACGTGAGCGTCACGTCTCCGCTCATGGTGCGAGCGCTCACATGCCTCGACGCTGTGGCGCTACCGGCCGGCGAGTGCACGTCTCCGCTGACCGAAGAGGCCTCGATGGCGTATTCGCTGTCCGAACCGGAGAACGAGGCGTTCACGCTGCCGCTCACGGCATCGAACTTCGCGTCGGTGGCTGCCACGCCCGCCGCCAGGATGTCGCCGCTACCCATGCGGGCGTCGAGGGTCGCCGTGCTCACGCCTCGAAGCAGCTGTCCGCCGCTCGTCGTGTCCAGCTTCACGATCTCGGTCGCCTCGACGTCAGAGAATTCGATGTTGCCGCTCATCGTGGTTGCGCTCAGGTATGCGCACTGGACGCGCTGCACCTGCACGTTGCCGCTGGCGGCGTTCGTCACGATATCGTCCGCGGCGAGGCGGGAGAGCGAGATGTTGCCGCTCGCGGTTTTCGCCGTCACTGAGCCCAACCTGTCCAGATCTGCGGCATCCACATTGCCGCCCATGAGGTCGATGTCGAGCGTGCCCGTGTAGCTGCGCGGCACCTTCAGAACGGTAGAGTGGTCCTCGAACGATCCGATCATCATGATGCCGATGGCCGGCTCGCGCGAGCCTTCGACGGTGACGGTGCCGCCGTTGTCGCCCACGTCGAAGCTCTTGCGCTCGTTCGTCCAGTACGTCACCTCGATGGCGTCGCCGTCGGTCGGCTCGATGCGCACGTCCTCGCCCATGTCGCGCAGGACGATGGCGGTGTGGGGGCTTTCCGCCTCGGGGGCGAACGTCTTCGTGGAGGACGTTCAATTGCGGGATTCGGTCGAGAGGTTCTCGAAGTTGAACCCGGCCGCCGCGAACGCGCCGAACGATATGGCGCCTCCGCCGATGACGAGGATGGTTGCTATGACGAGCAACGTCTTTTTGCCGCTAGACATGAGCTGCTCCTTCCGGCGCGATCGGGCTGGCATCGTTGCGCTTCAGCTTGATGAACAGCCCCTTTACCCAGCGGGCGAACGAATGCGTGAGGTTGACGAGCCCCTTGCTGGCGGCCAGCACGCCGAACCAAGAGAACAATCCCAGGCCTGCACCGGCCAGGCCGCAGCCGAAGACCCAGATGCCCGAGAGCGGAAACCCCGTGGCCGCGCACCAGGCCAGGCCGAACACGCCGATGGGCGCGCATAGAAGCAGCATGGCCACGACGGCCCACAGCGCCACGACGACCGACCAAATGGCCAGGTAGATGGCCAACACCATGCAGGCGAACGCCAGCGCCAGCGTCACCCAGATGGGGGAGAGGATGGCAAGCAGCACGATGTTGAGCGTGCGGCTGCCGGTGTTCGCCTTCGCGATGGCCTTGGGAATGGGCGGCGTCTCGGCGACGATCTGAGCTGCGATGGCGTGCACCGATCCCAGCGCGGCCACGGCTTCCTGCTCGCTCATCCCGTCCTCGATGCGGTCGTCGATCATCTCGGCGTAGAACGCGATCGATTGTTCCACCTCGTAGGAGGGCAGCTTGCCGAGCGCATGCCTGAGCGCATCCAAAAACTCGGTCTTGTTCATCGGTTGGCACCTCGTTTCACATACTCGTAGACGTCCAATACGTCGTCCCAATCCTTCAAGAACTCGTCGAGGTACGTGACCCCGGCCGGCGTGATGCGATAGTACTTGCGCAGGCGCCCGTTGTGCTCGATGGCGTAAACCGTCAGCAGCCCCGCTGATTCCAAGCGTTTGAGCAGGGGGTACAGCGTCGATTCGGTCAAATGCAAACTCGAAGGCACGTCTTTGACGATCTGGTACCCGTACGAGTCCTGGCGGTTGATCGATGCGAGCACGCAAACATCGAGGAAACCTCGTTTCAATTGTGCATCCGTCGCATACCTCCTTTCGCCTTATACTATATGACACATAGTATAAGGCGTCAACGGGTATTTGGAGATTCCGCGGGAAGGATGGCGGGGAAGGGGCTGCGCGGCTGCGACGGCTGCCGATGAGCTGCTGGGGCTGCGCGGTTGCGACGGTCGCCGAGCTGCGACGGCTGCCGGGGCTGCGCGGTTGCGACGGCTGCGACGGTCGCCGGGCTGCGACGGCTGCCGGGGCTGCGCGGTTGCGACGGCTGCCGATGAGCTGCTGGGGCTGCGGGGACGCTCCGAGATGGGGAAGGGCCTGGTCGCGGAGCCTTCCCGCTCAGCCGAAGTGCGCGAGTGTCTCACGTGAAACATTTGTGCGGTTCTCCATCGAAGCGAGGTGCGACGGTATCGGTCGCGAGAACCCGGGCGGGAGACGCCGATCGCGCGCTCGGCGCCGTTACGGTAGTGCGCGGCACGTCGACCGGCGCGGCATGTTTCCGTGGTTCCATGTGCAGCAAAAACGAGCTTTTGGCACCCCTCGGTGCTCTTCAGCATTTTGCTCGTTGAAACTTTGCAGCAAAACCCCAGGTCGCGTTTCATCGAGCCTTGGGAATGCGGCATTCGGCCTCGGTTCGGCGGTTTCCGGACGGGTCCGGCGTGCCAAAACCTCGTTTTTGCTGCACATCGCCTTGAGGAGACGCGCGAACCCGCCCGACGGCACGAAGCGACGACCCGGCGCGGCGCGATCCGAGCCGCGTTCCCCGAGGGTTCCCCGAGGCGCGCGGGCATCGAGAAAAATCGTGCGGCGAAGCCCCCGCGCCCGCGCAACGCGCAAGGTTTGCTATTATGGACAGGTTATGTTTTCACCGGTGCCACCTTCGGTTTTCGAGCGATACGCGCGGAGCCGATGCGTGAAAACGAGAGAAGGAAAGCAGGCTCTATGACCCAACACCTCACCGAGCGCGACGTCCGCAGCATCGCGGAGTACGCGCGCATCGGGCTGGACGCCGACGAAGTCGTGCAGATGACGGTCGATCTCAACGCCATCATCGACAGCCTGAAGCCCATCACCGAATACGACCTCGACGGCGTGGAGCCTACGTTCCACCCCATCGGCGGCCTTTCAAACGTCATGCGCGAGGACGAAGAATCCTCCTCCTTCACGCAGGGAGAGGCGCTGGAGAACGCGCCGAAGCAGCAGGACGGCTGCTTTTTGATCCCCTCGATTCTGGGCGAAGGGGGCGATCGCTGATGGCTGCAACCGCACCCGTGTTCGCCGCAATGGGCGTGCGCGAGATCCGCGCGGGCCTCGCCTCCAAGGACTTCTCGGCGCGCGAGATCGCCGAGAGCTCGCTCGCCCGCGTGCGCGCGCTCGACGGCGCGACGCATGCGTTCCTCGAAACCACCGAGCAGCTGGCGCTTCAACAAGCGGCTGCGCTCGACGCCGCCGTCGCGGCCGGTACGCTGGACGCGTGCGGCCCGCTGGCCGGCGTGCCCGTGGCGTTCAAAGACAACATGAACCTGGAGGGCACGCACACCACGTGCTCGTCCGCGATGCTGGCGAACTACGTGTCGCCCTTCACGGCCACGTGCGTTCAGCGCACCATCGAAGCCGGCGGTATTCCGCTGGGCAAACTCAACATGGACGAGTTCGCGTTCGGCTCTTCCACGGAGACGAGCGCGTTCGGCTCCACTAGGAATCCGTGGGATCTCTCGCGCGTGCCCGGCGGCTCGTCGGGCGGCAGCGCCGCTGCCGTGGGCGCGGGGTTGGCCGCCATCACGCTGGGCAGCGACACGGGCGGCTCCATCCGCCAGCCGGGCAGCTTCTGCGGCGCTGTGGCCGTCAAGCCCACGTACGGCGTGGTCAGCCGCTACGGCGTGGTGGCCTTCGGCAGCTCGCTGGACCAGGTGGGCCCGTTCACGCGCTCGGTGGAGGATGCGGCTTTCGCGCTCAACGCCATCGCCGGCCGCGACGTGCTGGACTGCACGAGCCAGGACTTGGACGTCGACTTCACGGCGAACCTCGCCGAGGGGGTCAAGGGCATGCGCATCGGCGTGGTGCCCGCGTTCATGGAAGCCCAGGGTCTCACCGACGAGGTGAAGGCCAAGGTGGAGGAGGCCGTGGAGCATCTGCGCGCGCTCGGCGCCGACATCGTGGAGGTGGAGCTGCCCAACGCCCAGGCCGCTATGAGCGCCTACTACGTGCTGGGCCCCTGCGAGGCGTTCAGCAACCTCGCACGCTTCGACTCGGTGCGCTACGGCTACTGCGACTTGGGCCACAAGGACCTCGGCGGCCAGTACGAGGCCAGCCGCGCGAAGGGCTTCGGCCCCGAGGCGCGCCGCCGCATCATGCTGGGCAGCTACCTTCTGTCCGCAGGTGTGTACGACACCTACTACTACCCGGCGCAGCAGGTGCGCACGCTCATCACGCAGGACTATGCGCGCGCCTACGAGCAGGTGGATTGCATCGTCGCGCCCGTGTCGCCGCGCACGGCGTTCACGTTCGGCGAAGTGAGCGACCCCACCGACATGTACCTGTCGGACATGTTCACCATCTCCATCAATATCGCCGGCAACGGCGGCATGAGCCTGCCGGTGGGCCTCGGCGCCCAGACGCAGCTGCCCGTGGGCGTACAGCTCATCTCGCCCCAGTTCAAGGACCAGAACATGCTGCGCGTGGCCGCCGCGCTGGAAACGGTGTACGGCCCCGCCCCCGTGGCCCCGGCCTTCGCCCCTGGCCAACCCTACCCCGAAGGATCGATGGCGGACATCCCCGACGCCGCCGACGCGGTGCCGGGGGTCGACTTGCCGGGCCTCCTTGCCCAGGGCGGTTCCGTCGCGAACGACGATCCAGAGAGCAGGGGCGTTGTCGGCGGCGCTCACCAAGCGAGTTCCGCAGCGAAGCGAGGACTGTCTGAGCGACTGAGCGTTGCCGACGGCGCCCCGGGACGGGTGGAGCAATCGGGCAATGCCGAAGCTGCCCCGTTCCAGGTAGAAAAGGCAGGTGAGTAGCCATGCGGAAGCTCGAAGAGGTGCTCGAGGATTGGGAGGCCGTCATCGGCCTGGAGATCCATGCCGAGCTCACCACGCTCGACACCAAGATGTTCTGCGGCTGCAAGCTGGAGTTCGGCGCCGAGCCGAACACGCACACGTGCCCCGTGTGCCTGGGGATGCCGGGCGCGCTGCCCGTGCCGAACCGCGCGGCCATCGAGTCCATCGTGCTGGCGGGCCTGGCCACGAACTGCGACATCGAGAAGCACTCGATGTTCTACCGTAAAACGTACATGTACCCCGACATGTCGAAGAACTACCAGACCACGCAGGGCCCCGTGGCGTTCTGCATGCGCGGCCACCTCGACCTCGACGTGGACGGCGCGGCCGCCAAGGAGCGCATCGACCTGGACGGCCTCGACGTGGGCGAGAGCCGCGGCAACGTGACGCGCACCGAGACCGGCTACACCGCGCACGTGGGCATCACGCGCATACATATGGAGGAGGACGCGGGCAAGATGGTGCACATCGGCGGCGGCGAAGGCCGCATCGCCGGCGCCACGCACTCGCTGGTGGACTACAACCGCGCAGGCACCCCGCTCACCGAGCTGGTCACCGAGCCCGACCTGCGCACGCCCGAGGAGGCGCGCCTGTTCATGCAGAAGCTGCGCCAGATCTACCTGGCGCTGGGCATCTCCGACTGCTCGATGGAAGAGGGCTCCATGCGCTGCGACGGCAACGTGAGCCTGCGCCGCCGCGGGGCAAAGGAGTTCGGCGTGAAGACCGAGCTCAAGAACATGAACAGCTTCAAGAACCTCCACGACGGCCTGGCCTACGAGATCTGCCGCCAGGCGGAAGTGCTCGAGGAGGGCGGCCAGATCTTCCAGGAAACGCGGCATTGGGACCCGTCGGCCAAGCGCACCATCGTGATGCGCGTGAAAGAGACGGCCGACGACTACCGCCTGTTCCCCGATCCGGATCTCGCGCCCTACGACCTTACGGACGAGTGGATCGATTCCGTGCGCGCGAAGCTGCCCGAGCTGCCCGACCAGAAGGCGGCCCGCTTCGAGGACGCGTTCGGCCTGAGCGCCTACGATGCGCGCCACTTGGTGGAGCATCGCGCCACGGCCGACTTCTTCGAGGCGTGCATGGAGCTGGCCGGCGCCGATGCGGCCAAGCTGGCGAAGCCGGTGGCGAACCTCGTCATCAACGACGTGACCGCCTACCTGAACGCGCACGAAGGCGTTCAGCTGGCCGACACGCCGCTTACCCCGGCGCGCGCGCTTGCGCTCGTGCGTCTCACCGCCGAGGACGCCATCTCGTCCAAGCAGGCCAAAGAGGTGTTCGCGGCCGTGCTCGACGAGGACAAGGATCCGGCCGCCATCGTGGAGGAGCGCGGCATGAAGCAGGTGTCCGACACGGGCGCCATCGAAGCCGTCGTCGACGCGGTGCTGGCCGCCAACCCCGACAAGGTGGCGCAGTACCAGGGCGGCAAGACCGGTCTCATCGGGTTCTTCGTGGGCCAGTGCATGAAGGAGATGCGCGGCCAGGGCAACCCGAAGCTCATCAACGAGCTTCTGGCGAAGAAGCTCGGGTAAGCATGCGCGCCGCCGCCTCGGGATAGGCGGCGGCGCGCTTCGTTCTCGTAAAGGGGAAGACCAATGGATTTCAATGAGATGCTCGTCGGCATCACCGGCGAGGTGAGCGGGTTTCTGTACACGTACATCCTGCTCGTCCTGCTCGTGTTCGTGGGCGTGTACTTCACGATCCGCACGAAAGGCGTGCAGATCCGCTTCATCAAGGACATGTTCACGCAGTTGACGGAGAAGAAGCACGTCAAGGGCGAGCGCTCCATCTCGTCGTTCCAGGCGCTCATGGTGTCTACGGCCTCGCGCGTGGGCACGGGCAACATCGCGGGCGTGGCCACGGCCATCGCCACGGGCGGCCCGGGCGCGGTGTTCTGGATGTGGCTCATGGCCATCGTGGGCGCGGCGTCGGCGTTCGTCGAGTCCACCCTCGCGCAGATCTGGAAGGTGCGCGGCAAGGAGGGCGAGTTCCGCGGCGGCCCGGCCTACTACATCGAGAAGGCGCTCGGCAAGCGTTGGCTGGGCATCCTGTTCGCCGTGCTGCTCATCCTGTGCTTCGCGTTCGGCTTCAACGGCCTGCAGGCCTTCAACGCCACCTCGGCGCTGGAATACTACATTCCCGACTACGCCACGAACGGCACGGCCATCGCCTGCGGCATCGTGCTGGCGGTGATGACCGCGTTCGTCATTTTCGGCGGCGCGAAGCGCATCAGCGTCATCACGTCCATCATCGTGCCCATCATGGCCATCGGCTACATCGCCATCGCGGTGTGGACCACCCTCTCCAACATCACGGAGCTGCCGGGCGTGTTCGCGATGGTGTTCGCCTCGGCCTTCGACGTGCAGGCCATCTTCGGCGGATTCGCGGGTTCGGTGGTCATGCTGGGCATCAAGCGCGGCCTGTACTCTAACGAGGCCGGCATGGGCTCGGCGCCGAATGCTGCGGCCACGGCGTCGGTGTCGCATCCCTGCAAGCAGGGTCTCGTGCAGAGCCTGTCCGTGTACATCGACACGCTGCTCATCTGCACGTGCTCGGCTATGATGGTGCTCGTGTTCTACGTGCAGGATCCGCAGGCGGCTTCCGCCCTTAACGGCATGCCGCTCGTGCAGATGGCCGTGAACAACTCGGTGGGCGAGTTCGGCATCCACTTCATCACGTTCGCCATCTTCGCCTTCGCGTTCTCCAGCCTCATCGGCAACTATTTCTACGCCGAGAACAACCTGCGCTTCATCAAGGGCGACAGCAAGGCGCTGCTGTTCGTGTTCCGCGTGGTGTGCCTGTGCGTGGTGTTCTACGGCGCCGTGAACAGCTTCGACTTGGCGTGGAACCTCGCGGACATCTTCATGGGCTTCATGGCGCTCGTGAACCTCATCGCCCTGCTCTTCCTTGGAAAATGGGCGCTTGCGGCGCTCGACGACTACACGCGCCAGCGTAAGGAGGGCATCGATCCGGTGTTCGTGGCCGATCGCATTCCCGGTATGCCGAAGACCGAATGCTGGCACGTGTCCGAGGTGCACGACTACGGCAAGCCGCCGGTCAAGGAGTATCTGGACGACGCGCTCGACCCCGAGTACGTCGGGCTGAACTGACGCGCGCCGCTGGACGGGCGTGGTAGGATAGAGGGAAACGCGCGCGGGCGGGCGGCGCGCCTTGGGAAAGGAAGCGGCATGGCTGACGACGACCGTCGCGCGGGCGACTGGCAGAAGCGCGACCTGCGCAAGAACGCGAACGACCTGATCGAAGAGCCGAACCAGAAGGCTTGGTGCAAGCAGACGTTTTGGATCGTGTTCTTCCTCATCGTGTTCTGGCCGGTGGGTATCGTGCTGTGCTGGAGGAGCAGCTGGCATATCGTGGCGAAGGTCCTCGCTTCGGTGGCGGTGGCGTTCATGGTGTACTTCTCGGTGACCATGTACCAGGCTACGCAAGCGCTCATGGCGGCGGGCATGGCGTAGGTCGTCCGCGCCGCTCGGTTCGCGACTCTCTGCGGAAGAAGGGTCGTCCCGCTCGCAACCGAGCGGGACGACCCTTGCTTTTTCGGAAGGCGAACGACTCCTGTGCGATTTTTCGCCTTTCGCCGCAAGAGCGTATCGCGAATGTTCCTTGTGCGCTATCATTTCCAACGAAAACAGTGATCCATTCAGTACGAGTTGCACAAGGATAACGATATGACGAACTTCGCGAACGGTCACACGACCGTCCTGGCAGGCCACGGTTTCGCCGAGTCCGGCCCCTACCTCTTGATCAACGACGTAGAGCAAGGCGAGCAGCACCGTTTTCCCGTGTTGGGCAAGACGTTCTCGTTGCGCCGCCTTCCCACGCGCCGCTGCGTGGGACGCTTCGATCTGGCGTCCTACACGAAGGAGGTGTGCCCGCTCAACGTGGAGCTGCTTCCCGATGCGAAGGACACGATGTGTCCGGCATGCCAGGAGGCCACGGGCTTCAACCCCTCGTTCTACTACGCCGACTTCATCTCCGCCCAGCAGCGCGCCTACAACCTGACGCCGCATTTCACGTACCTGGCGTACTTCTCGCCGAAGCACGTGAAAGCCGGCATCTCGTCGGAGACGCGCGGCATCGAGCGCCTGCTGGAGCAGGGCGCCCGCGCGGCCCGCATCGTCGGCCGCTTCGGATGCGCCGACGACGCGCGCGAGCTGGAGGCGGCGCTGTGCGCGCAGCCCGGCATCCTGGAGACGATGCGCGCGTCGAAGAAAGTGGACTTGCTGGTGAACGAGCGCTTCGATTTCGTCGAGGCGAAGGCGGTGCTCGACGACGTGGTGGAACGTCTGGGTCTCGAGGGCGCTGAGCCGGCTCAGGACCTGTCGCCCCACTACTTCGGCGGCCCGTCGCCCGACTGCCACGACTTGCAGGTGCCCGAAGGCCACGACGGCGAATGCGGCGGACGCTGCATCGGCATGGTGGGCGGCGCGCTGGTGTTCCAGCAGGAGGGCACGAACTACGTCGTGTCAGTCAAAGAGTGGGAGTCGCACGAGGTCGAGCTGCTGCTGGACGAAGTGGTGTGCACGTACGACTTCGCGCCCCAACAGTTCTCCTTGTTCTAAGGCGGGGTGGGCGAGGGCGTGCGCCTTCGCCCCGACGGCGGCATCGCGTGTGCGGTATCGACCGAAATGCCGCAGATCCGGCTTCCCTCGACTTCCTTGCCTTTTCTACGGGCAGGCTTCATTGCGGCTTCGGAATCGCTGCTTTTCAGGAACGGCACGGATGGTCGGTTCGATCTGCTGCAAAAACGGGTTTTTGGCGGCAAGGGGAACGAACGCTCCCGGCGGAAATCTTGCGACCAGGTGTTTTTCAGGCTTCCCCGTGTTCGAGGGCTTTCGGTGGCGCTGAAGCCGCGAAATTGCTGCCAAGAACCCGTTTTTGCAGCAGATAGCTCAGTCCAAAGCGTACATCCGTCGCTTGATGCGGACGGCGTTTTTCCGCGTGCGGGGAATCGATAGGATGCAGCGTCCTTTTCTTCGGCTAAACATTCTTTCCTCGAGGTGCGGCGAGCCGTGATCGCGCTCCTTCTATGACGTAAAATAAAGCGGTTGTCCGAAACGTTCTGCAAACGGCTTGCTTTACTACTCTACTGTGATAAAGTACTACCAGCAAACGAACGGCGTGCGCGGCCGCGTGCGAACCGGCGAAACGATGCAGCGAAGGAAGAGAACCATGGATTACGTGACACCGGCAGGGTTCAGAGACGTGCTATCCGACGAGGCGTGCATGCGCGAGCGCATCGCTCGCGACGTGCAGGCATGCTTCGCGGCGCGCGGCTACCTGCCCATCGAGACGCCGACGCTGGAGGTCATGGACGTCATGCGCGCGGGCGGCCGTATGCCCGGCTCTCCCTTCAAGTTCTTCGACGCGAGCGGCGACCTTCTGGCCATGCGCCCCGACGTGACGCTGCAGGTGGCGCGCATGTGCGCGACGCGCCTCGCGGGCCAGCCGGGGCCGTTCCGCTTCCGTTACATGCAGCGCGTGTTCCGCGAGGCCGAAGGGCGCATGCAGGCGCAGGCGCGCGAGATGACGCAGATCGGCGTGGAATGCATCGGCGAGGCCGGGCCGCAAGCCGACGCGGAGGTGGTGGAGCTCATGGCGGAGGCGCTGGAGCTCGCGGGCGCGCGCGGCTGCAAGCTGGCCCTGGCCACGGTGGGCGTGCTGCGCGCGCTGCTGGCGGCCAGCGGGGCGTCCGCGCAGTGGACCGAGCGGGTGCTGGCGGCGTTCCACGCCTCGAACTTCGTGGAGGTCGACCGGCTCACGGGTGAGGCGGCGGCCGTGCCGCCCGTGTTCGCCGCGGCCATCCGCGCGCTGCCGCGCATCCGCGGCGGGCGCGAGGCGGTGGAGGAGGTGCGCGCGCTCGTGGCGCCCCTGGGGTGCGAGGACGGCCTCGACGACTTTGCCCGCACCTGCGACCTGCTGGCCGAGGCGGGCTTGGCCGACCGCATCCTCGTGGACTTCTCGGTGATGAGCTCGTTCGATTACTACACCGGCATCGTGTTCGAGGCCTACGCGCCCGAGCTGGGCACGCCGCTGGGCAGCGGCGGGCGCTACGACAACATGATCGGCTCGTACGGCGAGAGCCGCCCGGCCGCCGGCTTCGCGTTCTCGTTGGAGCAGGCCATGGCCGCGGCCGCCGCCGCCGAGCGCTCGGTCGACGACGAAGCCGCGCGCCCGCTGCGCATCGCGGTGCCGAAGGGCTCGCTCAACGCCGACACGGTTGCCGCGCTCGAGGCCGCGGGCCTCGATACGACCGGGCTCGACGACCCCGGCCGTCAGCTCATCATCCGCAACCCCGGCGTCGAGTACGTCATCGTGCGGCCCACCGACGCGCCCGCGTTCGTGTCGCTGGGCGCGGCCGACTGCGGCATCTGCGGGAAGGACTCGCTGCTGGAAGCGCAGTCCGACGTCGTCGAGCTGGTCGACCTCGGATACGGCGCATGCCGCTTCGTGGTGGCCGAGCCCGCCGGTGCGGCCGAGGCCACAGGCGAGCACTACCGCCGCCTGGGATCGCTGCGCATCGCCACGAAGTACCCCAACATCACGCGCGCCCACTACGCGAAGACGGGCACGCAGGTGGAAATCGTGAAGCTGCACGGCAACATCGAGCTGGCGCCCCTCACGGGCATGGCCGAGCGCATCGTCGACATCACGGCCACCGGCACCACGCTCAAGGAGAACGACCTCGTGGTGGTGGACGAAGTCCTTTCGTCGACCGCGCGCTTCTTCTCGAACACCTGCGCGTTCCGCACGGACGCGCGTATCGTACAATTGGCGAATACGCTGCAGCGGAACGCGGAAGCCTCCGCGAGCCCGGCCGGCGAGGAAAAGGAGTAGCCCATGCGCCGCATCATCTTGCAACCTGGCGAGCAGTTCACCAACGCCCACCTCAAGCGCACCGGCGCGTTCAACGCCCAGGCCCTGACGGCGGCCACCGCCATCATCGAGGGCGTGCGCGAGCGCGGCGACGAGGCCCTGCGCGCCTACACCGAGCAGTTCGACGGCGTGCGCGTGGAGGAGTTCCGCGTGTCGCAGGCGGCTATCGCAGAAGCCATCGTGAACGTCGACGACAAGACGGCGCGCGCCCTGCGTCAGGCCGCCGCACAGATCCGCGACTTCCACGAGCGCCAGAAGCAGCAGAGCTGGTTCACCGTGCGCGAGGACGGCGCGCTCGTGGGCTCGAAGGTGGAGCCGCTGGAATCCGTGGGCATCTACGTGCCGGGCGGGCGCGCGCTGTACCCGTCGTCGGTGCTGATGAACGCGCTGCCGGCCGCCGTGGCCGGCGTGAAGCGCATCGTATGCGTGACGCCGCCGACGGCCGACGGAACGCTGGATCCGGCCATTTTGGAGGCGTGCCGCATCTCGGGCGTCACCGAAATCTACGCGGTGGGCGGCGCGCAGGCCATCGCCGCGCTGGCGTACGGCACCGAGTCCATCGCGCCCGTGGCCAAGATCACCGGACCCGGCAACGCCTACGTGGCGGCGGCGAAGAAGGTGGTGTCGGGCGATGTGGGCATCGACATGATCGCCGGCCCGTCCGAGGTGTGCGTCGTGGCCGACTCCACGGCCGATCCGGCGCTCGTGGCCATCGACCTCATGGCGCAGGCCGAGCACGACCCGCTGGCCGCCTGCTACCTGGTTACGTTCGATGCGGCCTACGCCGACGAGGTGGAGCGCATGGTTGAGCGCCACCTCAAGTCGTCCACACGCGCCGAGATCACGGCGGCATCGCTGGCCGACCAGGGCCTCATCGTCGTGTGCGACAGCATGCCGCAAGCCATCGAGGCCGTGAACGCCATCGCGCCCGAACACCTCGAGCTGCACGTCGACCACGCCTTCGACCTCTTGGGCGCCATCCGCAACGCGGGCGCCATCTTCCTGGGCGCCTGGACGCCCGAGGCCGTGGGCGACTACGCCGCCGGCCCGAACCACACGCTGCCCACGGGCGGCACGGCGCGCTACGCCTCGCCGTTGTCGGTGGACGAGTTCGTGAAGAAGTCGAGCGTCATCCAGTATTCGTCGCAGGCGCTCGCCCGCGATGCCGACATGGTAACCACCATCGCGCGCCACGAGGGCCTGTGGGCGCACGCCATGAGCGTGGAGATGCGCAAGAACCTGCTCGACACGGGCAACGTGTATGGGATCGAGGGCGGCGACGGAGCGGGCCGCGCGGCCGGAGACGGGGGTGCCGATGCGTAGCGTGTGCGCGGCCGCGCCCCAGCTGGCGGGCGTGGTGCCCTACGATCCGAAGTATTTGCCCGCCACCGCCGTCCTCTCGGCGAACGAGAACCCGCACGACGTCGACGACGAGATCCGCCGCGACATCATGCGCGAGGTGAAGCGCCTGCCCCTCAACCGCTACCCGGACCCGCTGGCCAACGACCTGCGCGACATGATCGCCGAAGCGAACGGGCTCGACCGCGACCAGGTGCTGGTGGGCAACGGGGGCGACGAGCTCTTGTTCAACCTGGCGCTGGCGTGGGGCGGGCCGGGGCGCACGTTCCTCAACCTGCCGCCCACGTTCTCGGTGTACGACGCGAACGCCCGCCTCACGAACACGTCGGTGGTGGACGTGCCGCGCCGCGCCGACTTCTCCATCGACGAGGAGGCCGTGCTGGCGCGCGTCGCCGAGGGCGGTATCGACTACCTGGTGGTGACCAGCCCGAACAACCCCACGGGGCAGCTTGCCAGCGAGACGTTCATCCTCCGGCTGCTCGACGCCACCGATGCGCTCGTGATGGTGGACGAGGCTTACTTCGAGTTCTCGCGCCAGACGATGCGCCCGTATCTGGCGCAGCACAAGAACCTCGTCATCCTGCGCACGTTCTCGAAGGCGTTCAGCCTGGCCGGGGCGCGTATGGGCTACATCCTGGGAGACGCCGAGGTCGTGCGCGAGTTCGTCAAGGTGCGCCAGCCGTATTCGGTGGACGCCGTCTCGCAGGCCGTTGCGCGCGTGGTGTACGCGAACCGCGCGAAGTTCGAGCGCGGCATCCTGGCCGTCATCGAGGAGCGCGCCCGCCTGATCGAGGGACTGAAGAGGATTCCCGGCGTGAAGCCCTTCCCGTCGGATGCGAACTACGTGCTGTTCCGCGTGGAGAACGCGCCCGTCATCTGGGAGGCGCTGTACGAGCGCGGTGTGCTTGTGCGCGATTTCTCGCGTGCGGCGCATCTGGAGAACTGCCTGCGCGTGACCGTGGGCGCCTCCGAGGAGAACGACGCGTTTTTGCGCGCGCTGCGCGATGCGGTGATGGGCAAGTGCGATTTGAAGGTTCCGTCGACCTGACGGCCGACGGAACGAGCCGACGGCTGCGACGCGAAGCTAGTCCCCGTAGGGGGCGGCTTCCCGTGGTGCCCGATCTCGCGGCGAGGTCGAGGACTCGCGTACCGAAGTATCCCCTACGGGGACTTCCTTCGGGGCGCGCTTCGTCCTCGCCCTCCCCACGATCTCGGGCACCACGGAAACCCTCGCTGACGTTGCTGGACCAGCGATAAAGAAAGGCCAACCATGAACCAGAGAACCGCCGAAATCGTCCGCACGACGAACGAGACGGACATCCGCGTCGCGGTGAACCTCGACGGCGCGGGTGCGACCGACATCGAGACGGGCGTGCCGTTCTTCGACCATATGCTGACGGCCTTCGGAAGGCATAGCCTGATCGACCTCGACGTGCGCGCAAAAGGCGATATCGAGGTGGACGCGCACCACACCGTGGAGGACGCGGGCATCGTGCTGGGCCAAGCCGTTGCGCGTGCGCTCGGCGACAAGCGCGGCATCGCGCGGTTCGGGTCGCTTTCGCTTCCCATGGACGAGGCTCTCGTGCTGGCGGCCGTGGACATATCGGGGCGCGGCCAGCTGCACTGGGCCGTGGACGTGCCCTGCGTCATGCTGGGCACGTTCGACGCGTCGCTGGCCAAGGAATTCTTCATCGCCTTCGCCGCGAACGCGGGACTTACGCTGCACGTGCGCAGCCTGGCTGGCGAGAACGCGCACCATATCGTGGAGGCGTCGTTCAAGGCCGCAGCGCGCGCCTTGCGCCAGGCCGTCGAGCTCGACCCCCGCATCGGCGATGCGCTGCCTTCGACGAAGGGCGCGCTATGATCGCCGTGGTCGACTATCATAAGGGCAACCTCAAAAGCGTCGAGCGCGGTCTGGTCGCGGCGGGCGCCGAGGTGCTCGTCACGAGCGATCCCGCCGCCATCGCCAAAGCCGATGCCATCGTGCTGCCCGGCGTTGGCGCGTTCGCCGACGCGGCCGCCACCATGCGCGAGCTCGGCCAGATGGACGCCATCCGCGAGCGCATAGCCGCCGGCGTGCCGTTCCTCGGCATCTGCCTGGGAATGCACCTCCTGTTCGAAGAAGGCGTCGAAGGCGCGCCGCGCGAGGACGACGAAACCTCGACCCACAACGCCCGCGGCCTGGCAGTGCTGCCGGGCGTGGTAACCAAGATGCCGAAACAGGATGAACACTCCCTCTCCTACAAGGTGCCACATGTAGGTTGGAACACCGTGCATTTCGGAGACGGCAGCGAGGGGTTCGGCGGCGCCCACCAAGCGAGTTCCGCACGAGCCGGACAGTCCTGTGGACTGTCCGAGCGAGCAGGACTGTCTGAGCGACTGGGCGTTGCCGAGCTCCTCGCGGACAGGTTTCAGGAATGCCCCCTGTTCGAAGGCATACCGTCGGGCACTTACTTCTACTTCACGCATGGCTACATCGCGCCGTCGGGTCCCTTCGTCGTCGGCGAGACGACGCACAGCGTGACGTTCCCGAGCGCCGTCCAGTACGGCGAGGCGGCGTACGGCGTGCAGTTCCATCCCGAGAAAAGCTCGGATGCGGGCGCGCGTCTGCTGCAGAACTTCGTGTCCATCGTGAAAGGGGCGTGAGCGCCATGTACCTGCTTCCAGCCATCGACATTCTGGGCGGCAAGGCCGTCCGCCTCGCCAAAGGCGACTACGACCGCGTGACCGTGTACCACGACGACCCCGCCGCGCAGGCGCAGCTGTTCGAAGAGCAGGGCGCGACGTGGCTGCACGTGGTGGACCTCGACGGCGCGCGTTCGGGCATCCCTGAGAATATCGCCATCGTCGAGCGCATCATGCGCAAGACCCTGCTCAAGGTGGAGGTGGGCGGCGGCGTGCGCTCGCTCGACACCATCGCGCGCCTGGCGGACGCGGGCGTGTCGCGCGTGGTGCTGGGCACGTCGCTCGTGGCCGACCCCGACTTCGCCGAGGCCGCCATCGCGCAGTACGGCAAGCTGCTGTGCGCGGGCATCGACGCGAAGGGCGGCGAGGTGGCCGTGGCCGGGTGGCGCGAGGGCGCTGGCGTGGCCGCCGAGGAGCTGGCGCGCGACATGTCGGCGCTCGGGTTCCGGCACCTCGTGTACACCGATATCGCGCGCGACGGCATGCAGACCGGCATCGAGGCCGCGGCGTACGTGCGCATGGCCGAGGCGTTCGGACATCCGGTGATCGCATCGGGCGGCGTGGCCGGCGTGGACGACATCGTGCGTTTGGGCGAGGTGGCCGGCAGCATCGAGGGCGTCATCGCGGGACGCGCCGTGTACGAGGGCGCGCTGTCGGTGCAGGAGGGCGTGCGCGCCTGCGACGAGGCCACGCGCCGAGCCGAGGCCGCCGCCGTCCAGGCGAACCCTTGTGGAATGTGAGTCCAACATGTTTGGTAAGGTCAGCGAGCGGGTTCTTCGCGAGCGCGATTGCCGCGAAGGCTCGACGAAGCGTGCCTTGGGCACGTGAGGAGAACCTGGAGCGGCAAGCGTGCCGCGAAGTACCCGCGCAGCGTCGGCACGTCCGTCGTTGCGTTAGCAACGACGGAAGGAGCGAGATGCTAGCGAAACGCGTGATACCTTGCATGGACGTGAAGGACGGTCGCGTGGTCAAGGGCGTGAACTTCGTGAACCTGCGCGACGCGGGCGATCCCATCGAGCTCGCGCAGCGCTACGACGAGGAGCGCGCCGACGAGGTGATCTTCCTCGACATCACGGCCACGAGCGACGACCGCGCCACCACGGTCGACCTTGCCAGCCGCGCCAGCGAGCAACTGCATCTGCCGTACTGCGTGGGCGGTGGTTTCCGCAGCGTGGCCGACATTCGCACGATGATCGCGGCCGGCGCTGACAAGGTGTCGGTGAACTCGGCCGCCGTGGCCGATCCGTCGCTCATCACGAGCGCCGCCGCGGCGTTCGGCTCGCAGGCCATCCTCTGCGCCATCGACGCGAAGCAGGTGACGGGCAACCCGAACAAATGGGAGGTCTACGTTGCGGGCGGGCGCAAGGCCACGGGCATCGACGCGGTCGCCTGGGCGCAGGAGGCGGCCCGGTGCGGGGCGGGGGAGATCCTGCTCACCAGCATGGATCGCGACGGCAGCCGCGACGGCTTCGACTGCGCGCTCACTCGCGCCGTCGCGCGTGCGGTGGACATCCCGGTCATCGCCTCGGGCGGGGTGGGCAAGCTCGAGCACTTCGCCCAAGGCGTCATCGAGGGCGAGGCCGATGCCGTGCTGGCTGCAAGCGTCTTCCACTTCGGCGAGCTTTCCGTCCGTCAAGTGAAGGAGCATATGCGCGCCCAGGGTATCCCCGTGCGGCTGTAGGGGTGGGGCGGCCCTCGTTTCCGGAGCGAACGCGACGACGGGTCGCTCGACCGCGATCCTCCATCGCGTCAAGGGGTCGCACGGCCGAGCCTTCCGTGCAGCTGAAAGCGCTGCGACTGGCGAAAAAGCATCGAATTCGGAAGTTTCTAGCTGGGTCGCAAGCTCGTCGGAGGCTCTTTTTGCGCATAGAGCCTGGTTGCTGGCTTGCTCCTTTCCGCTCCCGGGCGCCGCATGCGCTTGAAACGGGCGATGTCTTCCGAATTCGATGGCTTTTCGCCATTCAGAACGCCGTAGGCCGCACAGGTGGAGGAGCGATCCGGTTTTCGGACGATCCGACGGCATGGTTTGGGATCGTCCCGAGGACGTTCACGCGCCGGCCTTCCGCCTTCGCAGGAGAGAAGCGAGGGGCGGATGCAGGCTGCGGTTGCGCAAGCAGCCGCAGTACATCGATCGAGTGAGGATTATAGGTATGAACATTCCTGGCATCGCTTACAACGCCGACGGGCTCGTTCCCTGCATCGTGCAGGATGCAGACACGCTCGAGGTGCTCATGATGGCGTGGATGAGCGAGGAGTCGCTTGCGCTCACGCTCGAGCGCGGCGAGACGGTGTTCTGGAGCCGCAGCCGCCGGGAGCTATGGCACAAGGGCGCCACCTCGGGCAACGTGCAGAAGCTCGTGGAGCTGCGTTACGACTGCGATGCCGACACGCTGCTCGCGCTCGTTCATCCGGCGGGTCCGGCCTGCCATACCGGCGAGCGCACCTGCTTCTACCGCGCGTTCCCCCGCTAGCCGCCTCTCGCTCGGAACGCTCAGTGCAGCGAGGCCCGAGGATTCCGCTTATGTTGAGCCGTTGCATCATAGGGGTTGTGAGGATGCCGATCGTGCCTCATAATATTGCGTTCGATTACGGGATGGTTTAGAAGGGGACGCGAGTGACTGACAAGTCGACGGCAGGCCGTGACGGGGAAGCGGGCTCGACCGGCTTCGCTCGGGTTTCCATTGAAGCCCCGCGCATCGATGCCGCTACCGGGCTGCTTGGCAAAGAAGCCTTCTTCGACGAGGCCGCTGCGTATCTTAGGCATTCGGGCGCACGCGATGTCAGCATCGTCTGCTTCGATGTCGACCATTTCAAACTGTTCAACGATCTGCACGGACTTGATTGCGGCGACGAGCTTCTAAGGTACCTGGGTCGCGCCCTCGCCCTCCGCTTCTCGCCCGACGGGGCGCAACCGCTCGCGCGCCTTGCGGCCGATACGTTCGCCTTGTGCGCGACCGGCATCCGCCCCGAGCGCGTCGAGCGCATCCTCGTCGACATCTCCTCCGAATGTCCGAACGGCATCGACGCCATCGTGCGCGCGGGCGTGTACCGCATCGAGGATCCTGCTTCGCCGGTCAGCATCATGTGCGACCGCGCGGTCATCGCGCTTCGCACGGTGAAGGGCAGCTACTTCGACCGCGTGGCTTTGTACGACCCCGGCATGCGCGAGGCGCTCGTCCTCGAACGCGAGGTCGTCGCCGGCATAGAATCGGCGTTGCGCGAGGATCGCATCGAGCTGTTCCTCCAGCCGAAATGCAATATACGCACCGGCAAGATCGTGGGTGCCGAGGCGCTGGCCCGTTGGCGCCATCCCGAGCGCGGCATCGTCGCCCCGGGCGAGTTCATCCCGCTGATCGAGCGCAACGGCCTTGTGCGCTCACTCGACCTGCGCGTGTGGGAGAAGACCGCCGCGTGGATCAGGGGCCTCATCGACGAAGGAGTGCAGCCCGTTCCCGTGTCGGTGAACGTGTCGCGCGCCGACATCTACCTCGTGGACGTGGCCGCCGAACTGCATGCGCTCGTGGAGCGCTACGGCATCGAACCGTCGCTCATCGAGGTGGAGATCACCGAGAGCGCCTATTCGGAACGCCCCGATCGCATCGTGGCCGCGTTCGACGAGCTGGCCGAGCGCGGCTTCACCGTGCTCATGGACGACTTCGGCAGCGGCTACTCGTCGCTCAACATGCTGAAGGACATCAACGTCGACGTGCTGAAGATCGACATGCGCTTCCTCGACCGCGACGACCGGCGCAGCAAGGACATCATGGAATCGGTCATCCGCATGGCGCGCTGGCTGGACCTGCCCGTCATCGCCGAAGGCGTGGAGACGCGCGAGCAGGTGAACTTCCTTTTGGACGTGGGGTGCTCGTACGCGCAGGGCTACTACTACGCGCGCCCGATGGAGGCGGCGGCGTTCGAGGCGCTGCTGACCGACGGTTCGAGAGTTCAGCACGAGCAATGCGCTCTGCAGGATGCGCGCCGTCCCATCCTCGATTTCAGGGATCTGCTGCATGAGAACACCATCAGCGACCGCATGCTTTCCAGCATCATCGGCTCGGTGGCGCTGTACTCGTATGCCGACGGCGATCTGCGCCTGATTCGGGGCAACGAAGCGTACCGGCGCTTGATAGCGACGCTCGGGGAAGGCGTGAACGGCGCCGAGGAGGGCGGCAGCCTGCTTCCTTTCGTGCATGACGAAGATCGGGACGCCCTCGTGGCCGCGGCGGAGGAGACGGTGCGCTCCTGCCCCGACGACGGGGTGGAGGTGGTCGTGCGCCGCATGGGAACGAACGGCTGCCATTGGCATAAGATGCGCCTGTTCCATTTGAACACGACGAACGGTTCGGCCACGGTGTACGGCTCCGTGACCGACGTCACGGAGCGCATGGAGTACATGGAGGCGCTGCGCAAGAGCGAGCAGCGCTTCGAGATGACCTTGGAAGCCAGCGGCACGGTGGTGTTCGAGCTGGACATCCCCACGCGCACCGCTCGCTATTCGGAGTTCTTGCAGCAGGCGTTCGGCTTGGCCGAGACCGTGGCGAACGCCCCGGAGGGGTTCATCGAGCAGGGGACGGTTGCCGAGGAGTCCATCGAGGATTTTCGCGCCATCTACCGAGACCTCTACGCCGGCGCGCCTCGCACGTCGGCGGTTGTGCGCGCCATCATGGGAGACGGGTCGCGTGCGTGGAACCGCGTGACGCTTCTGGCCATGCCGAACGAGGCGGGCGCGCCCGTCAAGGCCGTCGGCCTCGTGGAAAACGTCACGCGCGAGACGGAGATGGATCTTTTGCTGAAGCGTCTCGGTCGTTTCGAGCAAGATTGAGGATCACGCCGTCCGCAAGGCGCGCCCGCACCGTTTCGTAGACCTTCCTCCATCGCTTTTACACGATACCTGCCGCTTTGCGCTTGAACGAAGGAAACACATGCGGTACCATGATGATCAGTTCTTTTATCTCACAGCACACATCCAACACACCCGCATCTCATCACGGAATCCATGCGCGCCGTCGCGCGCGTTTCACCTGTAATAGCCATTGTATAAGGAGGACCTGGGTGAAGTTTTTTCTGGACACCGCCGATCTCGACGAAATAGAAGAGGCGGCCAGCTGGGGCGTGCTCGCCGGCGTCACTACGAACCCGACGCTGTACGCGCGCACCGGAGGCAAGCTCGACGATTTCCACAACCACATCAAGCGCATCTGCGAAATCGTGGACGGGCCCGTCTCCGCTGAAAGCGTCGCCATGACGCGCGACGAGATCATCCGCGACGGCCGCGAGCTGGCCGCGCTTGCCGACAACGTGGTCGTGAAGATCCCCACCATGGTGGAGGGTCTCGCCGCCACCAAGGCGCTCTCCGAAGAGGGCATCCCCGTCAACATGACGCTGTGCTTCAGCGTGCCGCAGGCCATCATGGCCGCCCGCGCCGGCGCCCGCTACATCAGCCCCTTCGTCGGCCGGTTCGACGACATCGCCGAGGACGGCATCTCGCAGTTGGCCGACGTGGTGGCCGCGGTGAACAACTACGACTTCGGCCACGACGTGGAGATCATCGCCGCGTCGGTGCGCAGCGCGAACCACGTGACGCAGGCCGCCCTCATGGGCGCCGACATCGCCACGGTGCCGTTCGCTGCGCTCAAGAAGTGCGTGCAACATCCGCTGACCGACCGCGGCCTGGATGCGTTCATGAAGGACTGGGAGAAAGTTCAGCAAGCATGAGCGAAACCGAAGCAACCACGGAGGCTCCTGCGGCCGCTCCCGTCAAGCGACGTTCCACCAGCGTGAAGGCGAAGACGCAGGGCAAGGCCGAGGGCGCAGCCACTCCGGGCCGCAACTCGTCGGCCACGCGCACGCCGCGCAAATCGGTGAAGGCGGGCGGCGCGCAGCAGCAACAGCCGCAGGGCGGTTCGAACAACCGCCGCCAGAACGCCTCGAACGCCGGCAAGCAGAACAACGGCGGCAGCAATCGCCAGAAGCAGGGCGGCGGCCAGAACCGGCAGAACAACAGCCAGAACCAGCGTCGTCAGCGTCGCCAGCACGACAACAACCGCGGCAACCGCGAAGTGCAGCCCAGCGTGTCGCGCGAGGAGCTGGCGAAGCTCAAGGTGGCCGAGCTGCGCGAGAAGGCCGCCGAGCTCAACCTCGACGTGACGGGCCTCAAGAAGGCCGAGCTGGTGGAGGCCGTGTTCGAAGCCAGTGTCAAGGCCGAGGGCTTCATCGAGGTGTCGGGCATCCTCGACATCCTGGCCGACGGCTACGGCTTCCTCCGCACGCAGGGCTACCTGCCCAGCGAGACGGATTGCTACGTGGGTCTTTCCACCATCCGCCGCAACGGCCTGCGCAAGGGCGATCTCGTGTCCGGTCAGACGCGCCCGGCGCGCGAGAACGAGAAGTACGCCGCCATCCAGAAGGTCACGGCCGTCAACGGCACGCCCGTCGAGGAGCTGGGCAGCCGCGTGCGCTTCGGCGACCTCACGCCGGTCTACCCGGACGAATGCCTCGTCATGGAGCACGGCAAGAACACCGTCACCGCCCGCGTCATCGACCTCGTGTCGCCCATCGGCAAGGGCCAGCGCGGACTGATCGTCAGCCCCCCGAAGGCGGGCAAGACCACCATCCTCAAGGACATCGCCGCCGCCATCAGCGCGAACAACCCCGAAGTGCACCTCATGTGCCTGCTCGTGGACGAGCGTCCCGAGGAAGTCACCGACATGGAGCGCTCCATCAAGGGCGAGGTCATCTCCTCCACGTTCGATATGCCCACCGAGAACCACATCGCCGTGTCCGAGCTGGTCATCGAGCGCGCGAAGCGCCTCGTGGAATGCGGCAAGGACGTTGTCGTGCTGCTGGACTCGCTCACGCGCCTCGCGCGCGCCTACAACCTGGCGCAGCCGGCATCGGGCCGCATCCTGTCGGGCGGCGTGGACTCCACGGCGCTCTACCCGCCGAAGCGATTCCTGGGCGCTGCGCGCAACATCGAGCACGGCGGTAGCCTGACCATTCTGGCCTCAGCCCTGGTGGACACGGGCTCGAAGATGGACGAGGTCATCTTCGAGGAGTTCAAGGGCACCGGCAACATGGAGCTCAAGCTGGATCGCAACCTGGCCGACCGCCGCATCTTCCCGGCCATCGACCCGGTGGCGTCGGGCACCCGCAAGGAGGATCTGCTGCTGGAGCCGCAGGAGGCGCCGCTCATCTGGGCCGTGCGCCGCATCCTCGCGAACACGAACAGCACCGAACGCGCCATGGACATGCTGATCAAGTCGCTCAAGCAGACCGAGACGAACCAGGAGTTCCTCGTGCGCACGGCGAAGAAGGCCCAGCACACAAAGGCCGACGGCTCGCTGGAGTTCTAGGCGCGCCCATCCGTCATCCGGCCGACACCGTGCGCGCCGGTCGCGGTCTTATAATGGAAACCACCAGGGAACCGCATCCGTTGGGTGCGGTTCCCTGTCGCATACGGTAGTATGGTCAGACGCATGAACCAAGGAGGGACCATGTCTCAAGACAACAACTGGCAGCAGCAGGTGTGGCAGCAGCCTGCCGCGCCGCAGCAGCCTGTCGCGCCGGCCGCGCCGTACGGCTACGCCGTGCAGCCCCCGAAGAAAAGCCGCGGCTGGATCGTCGCCCTCGTGGCCGTCGTGCTCGTGTTCGCGCTGCTGGCGCTGGGCATGTGGTCGTGCACGTCGGTCATGTCCTCGTCGTTCGGGTCCTTCGGCACGGGCTCCACGGTCGACGACGTGGACTACCTCACGGGCGACGCGGTCGGCGTCATCGACATCGACGGCACCATCCAGTACGACAACACCACCTCCAGCCCCGAAGGCCTGAAGGCCCAGCTCGATCGCGCCGAGAAGAACAGCCATATCAAGGCCGTCGTACTGCGTGTGAACTCCGGCGGCGGCACGGCTACGGCGGGCGAGGAGATGGCCGACTACGTGCGCGGGTTCTCCGAGCGCACCGGCAAGCCTGTCGTGGTGTCCAGCGCGTCCGTCAATGCGAGCGCCGCCTATGAGATATCCTCGCAGGCCGACTATATCTACACGGCCAAGACCACGGCCATCGGCGCCATCGGCACGGTCATGCAGGTTACCGACCTGTCCGGCCTCATGGAGAAGCTGGGCATCTCGGTGGACAACGTCACCAGCGCCGACAGCAAGGATTCCAGCTACGGCACGCGCCCGCTCACCGAGGAGGAGCGCGCCTACTACCAGGATCAGGTCGACCAGATCAACGAGACATTCATCCAGACCGTGGCCGAGGGTCGCGACATGCCCGTCGAAGACGTGCGCGCGCTGGCCACGGGTCTCACGTTCACCGGCATGACGGCAGTCGAGAACGGCCTTGCCGACGAGATCGGCACCAAGGACGACGCCGTGGCGAAGGCAGCCGAGCTGGCGAACATCGCGCACTACACCACCGTCACGCTCAAGAATCCCACGAGCAGCCTGTCGAGCCTGCTCGACCTCATGTCAAAGAGCAACGTTTCCACCGACGATATCGCCCGAGCGCTGAAGGAGCTGGACACCGATGGCAGCATCGCCCAATAGCAACGAACGAATCTCGTGGCCCAAGCGCGCCGTCGTCACGGCGGGCATGCCCTACGGCAACAAGCCGCTGCACTTCGGCCACATCGCCGGGGTGTTCGTGCCGGCCGACGCCTTCGCGCGCTTCCTGCGCGACCGCATCGGCGCGGCCAACGTGCGCTTCATCAGCGGCACCGACTGCTTCGGCTCGCCCATCAACGAGGGCTACCGCAAGCTGGTGGAGGCCGGCGAGTTCGACGGCACCATCGCCGAGTACGTCGAGCGCAACCACGAGGCGCAGAAGAACACGCTGGACGCCTACGGCATCAGCCTGTCCATCTACGAAGGCTCCGGCATGGGGCATTCGGGCGACGTGCATCAGCTGATCACCGAGAAGTTCATCGAGAAGCTGCACGAGAACGGGCACTTGCAGCGCCGAAGCACGCTGCAGTTCTACGATGCGGAAGCGGGCACGTTCCTCAACGGCCGCCAGGTGGTCGGGCGCTGCCCCGTGCAGGGCTGCAAGTCCGAGCACGCCTACGCCGACGAGTGCGACCTGGGGCACAGCTACGCCCCCGAGGACCTCATCGCGCCGAAGTCGTCGCTGACGGGCACGACTCCCGAGATGCGCCCGGTGGAGAACTGGTACTTCGATTTGCCCGCGTTCGCCGACTTCCTGCGCGGCCACGTGGCGGCGCTCGAGGCCGACCCCGAGGTGCGCGCCATCGTGCCGCAGACCGTCAAGGAGTTCCTCAGCGCCCCCGTCGTCTACATCAAGAACGACGCCCGCGAGGCCTACGACGCCGTGGCGGGCGAGCTGCCGGCCCATCAGCTGCGCGAGGCCGAGAAGGGCAAGCAGAGCTTCGAGATCGAGTTCGCCTCCATCGACGACCGCGACGCGGCGCGCGAGGTGCTGGGGCGGGCGGGCATCCGCTTCCGCACGGGCAAGGCGCTCGTGCCGTTCCGCATCACGGGCAACATCGAGTGGGGCGTGAAGGCGCCGGTCATCGACGGGCTGGAAGGCCTCACGGTGTGGTGCTGGCCCGAGAGCCTGTGGGCGCCCATGTCGTTCACCATGGCCGTCAACGACAAGATGGGCCTGCCGCGCGGCAGCTGGCGCGATTTCTGGTGCTCGGAGGACGCCGAGGTGTACCAGTTCATCGGCCAGGACAACCTGTACTTCTACGGGGTTGCGCAGCCCGCGCTCATCGAGGCGCTGCGCCCTGGCGACATCCTGACGCCCGGCGTGACCGAGCATCCCATCCGCCAGACCACCCTCGTGGCGAACCATCACATCCTGTTCGGCGACAAGAAGGCCTCGTCGTCGGGCTCGGTGAAGCCGCCCACGGCCGACGAGCTGCTGGACTACTACACCGTCGAGCAGCTGCGCGCGCACTTCCTGGCGCTCGGCCTCGACCAGAAGTCGGTGGGCTTCAAGCCCAAGCCGTTTTTGGCCACCCCCGAGGAGCTTGCGGACACGCGCGTGGCCGACCCGGTGCTGAAAGAGGGCGCGCTGCTGACGAACGTGTTCAACCGCTTGGCCCGCAGCTGCTTCTACGAGGCGCAGAAGAACTTCGAGGGCTATATGCCGCTGGGCGATGCGTCCGAGGACGTGGTAGCGAAGGTGCACGAGGTGCTGCGCGCCTACGACGAGACGATGCACCGCGTGGAACTGCACACCATCATGTCCATCATGGACGAGTTCATCCGCTGGGCGAACAAGCGCTGGTCGGACGGCATCCGCGAGGTCGAGAACACGGGCGACGACGAGCTGCGCCGCCAGGTGCTCGTGGACTCGTTCTTCCTGCTGCGCATGGCGACGCTGCTCATGCACCCCGTGGTGCCGGCGGGCGCCGAGAAGATCTGCGACTACCTCAGCTTCGAGTTCGACGACTTCTTCAGCTGGAACTACGACTTCGAGAACATGGACGAGCTGTGCAGCGCCGGCGAGATCACTGAAGCCCGCCACCGCATCCGCGAGCTGCCCCCGCGCTTCGACTTCTTCGCGAAGCACCCGAGCCAGTACAAGTAACGTCCCGACAGGGGGCGGGCCTTCAACGGGGATGTTTTCGGGATGAAGAGCGCCCGTCCGCGGAATGCGGGCGGGCGCTTTCGGTTGACGTGCGTTAGGGAGGGACGGGTGGTTCGACGCGTGCGCAGCTATGGGTGGATTGCGTGCAGCAAAAACGCCGGTTTGGCAGCACCGGCCCGTTCGGACGCCTTCTTCTCGGGTTCGGGAGCGTTGTTTTGCGGAATGCGACCGAGCGCCATCTGGAGTTTTGTCGCTGCTCTTCACCAGTCGCGGAGTCGAGGCTGCCAAACCGGCGTTTTTGCTGCACGCGAGCCGGCGAAAACGTGCGCGGCCGTTGCGTGGTCCGACAGCCGAGGGGCGGAGCAGGTTGCCGGGCTGGGCGCAAAGAGGGTTCCATGACAATCTCGAAGCAGTTTCGACGTGCCGGTAGGCTTCGCCAAACCGTATAATCCCAGGTGGTGAAAATCTTGCGTCGCCGCCGACGTCCGATCCGGCCGCCGAATTTGTCATGGGACCCGTTTTGCGCCCAGCTCCGCCTCGCTCTATGTCGGATTTGACACGTCAGGGTTCCAACGTGTCAAAGCACCCGTCCTCTTGACGCACTGGGTGCTGCCGTTCGCCCGCATGGACGCTCGCGACGGTGTGGGACGCAACATGAAAACGCCCGCCCGCATTTCGCGGACGGGCGTTTTCGGTTGGCTCGAGGTTGCGTGCTGCGAAGGGTTTAGGCCACTTCGAACAGCAGCGTCGCCGCAAGCGGGGACACCATGCCGTCGGCGGTTTTCGCGCGCACGGTCATGCGGTAGTCGCCCTTTTCCTCGAACGACGTGGTGAACTGCCAGTTCACCCACTTGTCGGCCGTGGCGCCGTCGGTGTCGCACGACGTCCATGTGCGGCCGTTGTCGAATGAGAACTCGATGGCGGCGATGGGGCTTCCCAGATCGTCGGCCACGCCTTCGAACGTGATCTCGTCGCCTGCCTTGAACACGCAGTCGTCGGAGTAGTTCATGATGTTGATCTTGTTGCGGTAGCACGGGTCCACCTGCTGCACGTCGGGCTCCGCATCCTCCTGCGTCAGCTCGATGTTCACGATGTCGCGCGTGAAGTAGCGCGCCACGGTCTCGGGCATCCACAGCTGCAGGCTCGACCCGGTGGCCGCCTCCAGCTCCTGGCCGTTCACCTGGTACGCCAGAAGCGCGTTCTTCTCCAGCGCGTAGCGCAAGGGCAGCGGCTGGCCGAAGCCGTCGGCGCCGTAGGCGGTGATGGTGTTCACGCCGTCTTCCAGGTCGGCCATCTCCACCACGGCCGACAGCGGCACGCCCATGACGGCCGCCTGGCCGAAGGGCGATCCGGTGGCGCACGAGCACGCCATCATCGTCTCCTGGTTGGCATCTTCGGCCAGGTCGCGCACGTCGATGGTGAAGTTCTTCTTGATGTTGCCGCCCACGTTCACGTAGAAGTTGGCCACGCCGCCCTCCACGTCGACGAGCTCGGTGGCAGGCTTCGAGCACATGCTGGTCAGCGCTGTTCCGAACACGTTGAACAGCTCGTCGTTGGGGGTGACGCCTTCCTGGTTGAAGGTGAACGCTCCCTGGGCGTTGGCCACGGAGACGTAGGACACGTCGTCCTCGTTGAACCATTGTGCGGTCACGACGTTGTCTCCCACGGCATGCGTCGTGGCGATCGGGTCCGCGTCGGCGGTCTGCGGTAGTCCGGCCGTAGCGCCGATACCGCCCACTGCTCCGAACATCAGCAGCGCGCCGCCGGCCACGCCGCCCGCGATCTTCTTGGGGTTGTAAGCCATGGCGTCCTCCTACTCGCTCTTCTCGTCAGATGCCGCCGCGACCTTCGGAGGGATCAGCGATGCGCTTTCCAGCACGGTCGTGTCCTCGGGGTTGGGCATCTTGTCCTTCGCGTTGAACATGACGGTCTGGGTCTCGAAGCTCGTCATGCCGCTTTCGGTGGTGGCGCGAACGGTCAGGCAGTACGCGCCTTCCAGTTCGGGCTTGTAGGTGAAGCTCCACCACACCATCTTGTTGCGATCCATGTCGCCGATATCGTACTTCGTCCACGTTTCTCCGCGGTCAAGGGAGAACTCGACGCTTGCGATCTTCTCGTCGTAGCCGTCCACGTAGCCGGTGAATTCGTAGGGCTGGCCGTTCTGCACGAGCAGGCCGTCGGGCACGCCGAGGATGGTGGCGTTGGGCTTGTTCATGGGAACGTCGTCCTCGTTCTGCCATCCGTTCGGGTTGCCGGCCCACTTGTCGGTGTAGTCGATGTCCTCGTCGGTGACGTGGTAGGTGTCGATCTGCTTCGAGTTGATCTGCGCGTCCACGCCTTCCACCCAGTTCGTGCACGGATAGCCGCGCGTCGCGTCGAGGTACTCGCCGCCGATCTTGTACACCAGCAGCGCCTCGTCGGAGTCGACCTTGTCCACGGGGAAGGCGCGTTTGGAGCTGCCGTCGGCGCGCAGCGCCTTCACGCCCGTCGTGCCGTCCTTGTAGCCGCCCGCCTTTTCGACGAGCCAGCTCACGGGAATGCCGGTTATCTCGGTGTTCGTGACTCCGCCGCCTCCCACCGGGTTCCAGTTGCACACCATCTTCGAGGTCTTCGTGATCACGGCGCCGTCGGCCTCGACTTCTTTGATGAGCTCGGGCAGCGTGGCCGTGTACTCGGCGTTCACGTTGCCGTCAACGGTGATGGTCCATTCGTCGAACAGGCTTTGCGGCATCTCCAGGTCGAGGCCGTTCACGCCCGCGCCGTGGCGCATGTTGTCGTAGTAGGCGTGCATCCAGTCGTACGAGAACACGCCGCTCTGGCCCTGCGTCCTCTCTTGATCGATCTTGAAATCGCCCTGCACGTTCTCGACGTCGTTGATTCCCCACAGGCGATCGTATTTCGTGAGATCCCACAGCTCCAGGCCCGCACCGTTCTCGGTGGCGTTGTGGCAGGACATGCAGTCGCCCTGATACTGGTTGACGAAGTCGCTCTTCGTGCGCGATCCGTAGTGAACGGCGTGCATGAGCGTGCCGAACTCGTACTGCTTCGCGATGTAGCCCGGAGCGTAGGAGTGGCAGAACAGGCACTGCTGCAGCGTGGTCTTGTTGTCCAACTCGTCGTTCCAGGCAACCGGGTGCTCGTAGGGCAGGTGCTTCAGCAGCGAGTTCATGTCGGCATGGCACGATTCGCAGCCGCGGTTGTCGGCGTCCAGCCAGTAGGTGTTGTACGAGTTGGAACCGGCTTGGATCTGCCAAGCGTCGGGGTTCACCTCGTACTCGGTGGGCGTGCGCTGCACCATCTGCCCGTTCGGCAGGGTGCGCACTTCGGGAGCGTATTCGGTCGCAACCTGGTCCCAGCGGTCCCATAGGTTGTCGAGGTATTCCTTGCCGGGATAGTAGTTCTCGTCGATGTCCTCGTTCGTGGTGCCTTCGGCGCCGTCGATGACGGCCTGCTGCTCGGGCGTGAGCTTCTGCTCCTGCGGGACGGCGCCTCCGGCCCCGGACGGAGCGGCGGCGCCTGCGTTCTCCGACTGCTGCGGCGCGCATCCTGCCGCCAGGCCGAGCGTGCAGGCCGCGCAGGTTGCCACGATGATGGCCTTCTTGTTGAGCCTCATGCATCCCCCTTTCCTTGTCTTGGTTCCCGTCGTCCGCCATGCGCGCTCGCGCTTCGCCGTTTGCGTCCCTCCCTTCTTCCTCTTGCGTCGTCGATGCGCGCGGACCGTCCCATCGTAGGATGCGGGCTGCCGTGCGCGCCATCGCCCAAGTATCCGATTCGCGGGTCGTCCGATGATTTCCGCATCGGACACTTTGGCCGATGCCCGTGCAGAGCGGGGTGATTCTGCCGGTTCGGGCCGAACGCGCCGTTTTTTGAGGGTGCGGGCGTGCGAAGGGCGTGCGATAATGAGAGGCGGTCGCCGAGCGGTGGCCTGATGTTGGGGAGGCTTGGGGAATCACCGATCATGGGCAACCGCGGTCTGCAAATCAATCCGGTGGGCGTGCTCGCTTCGTGCGGGCTGGGGCTCAATCTGGTCTGGTGCACGTTGATGGGCCACACGCTGGGCTTCATGTCGTCAACAGCCGGCATGGATGCGTGGGCGAATCCGCGCCTGTTCTTCCTTGCCGGCATCCTTCTATGCACGGCGGCGTTCGCGACGGCTCCGCGTGCGCTCAAGCGCGCCGACGGCATGCTGCGCTTCGTGCTGCCGCTGTTGTCGGCCTTCGGCACGGCGTGCTTCGGCATGTCGTTCCACCAGACCTTCTTCGATCCCGGGGCGCTGGCCGTGGGCGGCCTGTTCGTGGCCGGCGTGGGCTACTTCTGGCTGGCGGCGCGCTATATGCTGCTGCTCGCGCGCACGCAGGGCTACGTGTGCGCCGTCGCCAGCATAGCGGGCAGTCTGGTGCTCAAGCTTCCCGTCTTGCTCGTGCTCAGCGCGTTCGCAAGCCCCGCAGTGCAGGTGATCGTCGCCATCGCCATGCCTGTGGCCACGGCGCTTCTGTTCGAAACGGCATGCACTCTTGCGCGCGATCGTGCCGATCTCGCGGCAGGGGAGGGCGTTTCGGATGCCGTTGCGCCTTCGAGGGCGGCTTCCGCCTCGGAGGGCTCTCGCGCTCGTACGGTGTTCGGCGTGCCGGCCGTCCCGCGCACGCGCGAGCGCACGTCAGCTGCCGAACGCCGCACCATGCTCGTGCTGTTGGCTATTGCGGCGGTGGTGCTGGCTGTTATCCGCTCGGTGAGCTACCTGGGGATGTGGGGCGATACGAACGCGAACATCTCCACGGCGCTGCCGTGGCTCACCGCCATGATCGTTCCGGCCGTCTGCGTCGTGGTGTTCGCCTACGCCGCGCTCGCGCGCCTGGCCGATGCCGCGTTGCCGATCCGATTCCAGCCTGCGCTGCTGCTCATCTTGGTGGGTTTGTTCGTCGTAGCCATCCAGGCGAACCCCACGGGAGCGTCGCTCGGGTTCCTCACCGTGGTCATACAGATCGACGAGCTGTTCGCGCACCTCTTGTTCTGGACCGTCGTGGTAACGGCGCTCGACGTGCTCGACGTGCCGTCGTACCGCGTCATGGGGGTGGCCGGCGTGGTCTATGCGGGAGCGTCCATCGCCTGGGTGCTGTTGTTGGGACGCGCGGCCATCGTGGACACGTTGCTCGTGATGCTGGCAACCTACGCTTTCGTGGTCGTTGCGCTGTGCGCCGTTTGGTTCGTGCCGAGTCGAAAGGATGCCGCTTCGGGCGAGGTCGCTGCTCCGCTCGTGCAGACGGTGTCGGACACGTGTCTCGAGCTGGCGGGACGTTATGCGCTGTCGCCGCGCGAGACCGAGGTGTTCGTGCTTCTGGCCCAGGGCCGCACGCGCGCCTTCATCCAGGACGAGCTGGTGCTGTCAGGCAGCACCGTGAAGACCCACGTCTCCCATATCTACGCCAAGATGGGCGTCCACGACCGCCAGGAGATGATGGACCTCATCTGGGGCTGACGCGTAGAATTCGATGGCGACCGCTCTCTCGTGGTATGATACCCATCCGGTTTTGCCCCTCCGACGCGAAAGGCCCTCCACATGCATGTAGATATATACACCGACGGTGCGGCGCGGGGGAATCCGGGGCCGGGGGGCTACGGCACGGTGCTGCGCTTCGTCGATTCGAAGGGCGCCGTCCACGAGAAGGAGCTGTCGCAGGGCTACGAGCGCACCACGAACAACCGCATGGAGCTCATGGCCGTGGTGGCGGGTCTCGAAGTGCTCAAGCGCCCGTGCTCCATCACGTTGTACTCCGACTCGCAGTACGTGGTGAACGCCTTCAACCAGCATTGGGTTGACGGCTGGCTCAAGCGCGGCTGGAAGAACGCGCAGAAGCAGCCCGTGAAGAACGACGATCTGTGGAAGCGTCTGCTGGCGGCCAAGGAGCCTCACGACGTGACGTTCGTGTGGGTGAAGGGGCATGCGGGCCATCCCGAGAACGAGCGCTGCGACGAGCTGGCCACGACGGCCGCCGACGGCGCGGGGCGCATTCGCGACGAGGGCTTCAACGGATAAGTGAGGATTCCGAAGCTGCACCCGGCTCACCCGAGGTTCGTATGATGTTCCTGTTCGATTTCCAAGCTGTTTCGTAGGCGAGCCATGCGATCTGATACACTAGCTCGCAATGTATACGAGCATCTGAGCGCAGGTGGAGGTTCCCACATGCAACAGCAAGCAATGCGCGCCCGCAAGGGCGTGTTCGCGGGAGCAGTGGCTGCGGCCCTCGCGGCGACTCTCATGATCCCTTCGTTGGCGTACGCCGATCCGACTGCCAGCGAAAAGCAGGCTGAAGCTCAGGCCGCGCTCGCATCGCTCAACAGCATGCAGAGTACGCTCAACCGAACCTCCGTCGTCTACGATGAGGCCTTGGCCGCGCAGAGAGAAGCCGAGGCCAAGCGCGACGAGGCGCAGGCGCGCATCGACGAGGCGAACGGCCAGATCGCCGACCTTCAAACCCGATTGGGATCTCGTGCGCGCAGCATGTACCGCACGGGCGGAAGCTCGTTCCTCGACCTGCTGCTGGGCGCCACCACCTTCCAGGAGTTCTCGACGGGTTGGGATATGCTCAACACCTTGAACGAGAACGATGCCGATCTCGTTCAGCAGACGAAAGATCTGCGTGCCGAAGTGCAGGAGCAGCAGGCCGCCTATGCAGAGCAGCAGCGCGTAGCCGCCGAGAAGGCCGATGAGGCGCTGCGCTCCAAGCAGGAGGCGGCGTCCACGATGTCCGCCATGCAGGCTACCTACGACAGCCTGAGCGCCGAAGCGGCCGAGCTGCTGGAGCAGGAGCGCGCTGCGCAGGCAGCCGCCGATGCAGCTCAGGCCCAAGCCGTGGTGGAAGCGTCTGCGCGTCAGGCCCAAGAGAACGCGAACGCTTCGGGCAATGTTGCTCCGGGCAACGATCCCTCGCCTTCTCCGTCGCCCGCTCCGAGCGAGCCTTCCGGACCCTCCTACAATCCTGTGACGGGCAATGCTATCGTCGACCGGGCGTACGGTTGCATAGGATTGCCATATTCGTGGGGTGGGGTAGGACCGAGCTCGTTCGATTGCTCCGGCCTGGTAAGCTATGCCGTGACTGGAAGCTTCTCCCGATGGGGAACCACGAACACGTTCATGGGCATGTCGCAGGTAGGCGATCCTCAACCTGGCGATATCGCCACCAGCTGGGGCCACTGCGGTATCTACATCGGCAACGGCCAGATGATCCATGCTCCAACCTTCGGCCAGACGGTGTGCATCAGCCCGGTGCAGGGTGACATGATCATCGTTCGCCCGTAGCCCCGGATTCCTCAAGCGAAAGAAAACGGCCCTTCGGGGCCGTTTTCTTTCGGGTGCATGCTGTGGCAGCGCCTACCGCACGCTGTTCTTGATGAGCGAGCGCAGTTCGTCGATGCCGGTGCCCTTCTCCGACGAGCACACCACGAGCGGCACGTCGGCCCCCAGCTTCAGCTGCTTCTTCAGGGCGGCCTTCTGCTTCATCTGCTGCTGACGGCTGAGCTTGTCGGCCTTCGTCAGCACCACGGCGAACGGCAGCTCGGCCTCCTGCAAAAAGCCGATCATGTTCACGTCGAGGTCGGACGCCTCGTGGCGGATGTCCACGAGCGAAACCACGAGCGCGAGGTCGCGATCCTGGTTGAAGTAGCCCTCGATGAGCTCCGACCAGCGGCTCTTGTCCGACTTCGACACCTTCGCGTAGCCGTAGCCCGGCAGGTCGACGAAGCGCACGCCGTCGCAGGAGAAGAAGTTGATGGTGGCCGTCTTGCCCGGCGTCTGCGACACCTTCGCCAGCCCTTTGCGGTTGAACAGCTTGTTCAGCAGCGACGACTTGCCCACGTTCGAGCGTCCCGCAAACGCGATCTCGGGCATGGTCGAAGGCGTGAGCTGAGACGATACGCCGAATGATCGCTCGAATACCACGTTGTTGATGTTCATGGGACGCTCCTTGCGGCCGTGCTGTTCGTCATGCTCCTCATGGTACCCGAACCGCGTCGGGGATGCGGGCGGAACCCGGCAACCCCCTCGCATTCCCCACGGGATGCGTCAGACGCGCTTGCGTCCCGTGTACAGCGCCAGCGCCATGCAGGCGAGGCTCGCCCATGCCCAGAATCGATGCTGCTTCATGTCCGACCTCCTTCGCTTCGATGTCGACGATACTAGTTAATCATGATTGACTTTATCCGACAACCGCATTATCCTTGATAAGTTAGATTCGTGCAACTTCAAATCGAAGCGCGCGGATGGGGAACCAACGAGAGAGAGGCGAAGCGATGGGATTCAAGAAGAAGAGCGGGCTGCTGGTGGGCGCGGGCTTTCTGCTGGGCACGGTGGGCGTGAAGGCGCTGACCAGCACCACCGCCAAGAAATGCTACGTGCAGGGCGTCGCGCAGGGGCTGCGCGCGAAGGCGACGTACGAGAACATCGTCGAACAGGCGAAGGCCGAGGTTGACGACATCGTGGCCGAGGCCACCTACATCAGCGTCGTCGGCAAGGACGGGGAGCGCCCTGCCGAGCCCGCCGTCGAGGCCGACGACCAGTCGGCGAAGTAGAACGCGATGGACTACGTCATCGCGAGCGAGGTTCCCGGCCGCTTGCGCGTGCGGCTGGTCGGTCCCGTGCCCGCCGACGATCTCGACGCGCTCTACCGCGTGCTGGGCGCGTGCCCGGCGGTGGAGCGCGCGAACGTCTACCCTCGCATCGGCAGCATCGCCGTGCGCTACCGTGCGGCGGACGGCGCGCGGCAGCGGGTGCTCGATCACCTGGACGCCATCGACGCCGAGGCCATCGCCGAAGCCCGTTCGAGCTGCGGGCTCGAACTGGCACCGCGCACCCAGTCGCTGCTCATGGACATCGCGGTGCTCGTGGGGTCGTACTTCGCGCGCCGGTGGTTCCTGCCGAAGCCCGTCGCGGCCCTCGTCACCGCCTGGCGCTACCGCGGCTTCCTGGCGGCGGCGGTCCGCTCGCTCGGGCGGGCGCGGCTCGACGTGCCCGTGCTGGACGCTGCCGCCATCGGCATGTCGTTCGTCAAGCGCGACCCGCGCACGGCGGGTGAGACGATGCTGCTGCTGAACCTGGGCGAGACGCTGGAGGAGTACACGCGCTCGCGGTCGGAGGGGGCGCTCGTGAACGCGTTGCTCGACCTCCCGGAAACCGCGCAGCTCGTCGAGGGCGACCAGGAGGTCCAGGTGGCTGCGTCGGACCTCAAGCCGGGCGACTGCATCGCCGTGCGCACCGGCATGCCCGTGTGCGTCGATGGCGAGGTGGTGCGCGGCACGGCCATGGTGAACCAGGCCGCCCTCACCGGCGAGCCGCTGGCGGTCGAGCGCGGCGTGGGCGACAACGTGTTCTCGGGCACCGCGGTCGAGGACGGCGAGATCATCGTGCGCGTGACGGCGGACGCGGGCGAGACGAAGCTGCGCTCCATCGTGGCGCTCGTGGAGCAGGCGGAATCCTTCAAATCGGAAACCCAGTCGCGCATGGAGCAGCTGGCCGACCGCATCGTGCCCTGGAACTTCCTGCTGGCAGGCGCCGTGGCGCTCACCACGCGCAGCCTCGTGAAGACGTCGGCGGCGCTCATGGTGGACTACTCCTGCGCCCTCAAGCTCACCGGCTCCATCGCCGTGCTGGCGGCCATGAGCCAAAGCGCGCAGGCGGGCTTCACCGTGAAGGGCTCGAAGCACTTCGAGGCCATGGCGGCGGCCGACACCATCGTGTTCGACAAGACCGGGACGTTGACCGAGGCCACGCCCAACGTGGCCTGCGTGCTGGCGCTCGACGGGTGGAACCGTCGCGAGGTGCTGCGGCTGGCCGCTTGCCTGGAGGAGCATTTCCCGCACCCGGTGGCCCGCGCCGTGGTGCGCGCGGCCGCGGAGAAGAACCTTCGGCACCGCGAGCGCCACGCCGACGTGGAGTACCTCGTGGCGCACGGCATCGCGTCGTCGCTCGACGGCAAGCGCGTGGTCATCGGCTCGGAGCATTTCGTCGTGGAGGACGAAGGCGTGTCCCTCACCGAGGAGCAGAAGCGCCGCGTGGCCGACGAAACGGAGGGGCTGTCGCCGCTGTACCTGGCGGTGGACGGCGAGCTGATCGGCGTCATCGGCATCGAGGACCCGCTGAAGGCCGGGGTGCGCGAGGCCATCGCCGACCTGAGGATGCTCGGGTTCAAGCGCGTCGTCATGCTCACGGGCGACGGCGAGCGCACGGCGGCGCGCATCGCGGACGCCGCCGGCGTGACGGAGTACCGCGCCAACCTGCTGCCCGAGGACAAGTACGCCTTCGTGGAGCGGCTGAAGGCGGAGGGGAGCAAGGTGGTCATGGTGGGCGACGGCGTGAACGACGCCCCGGCGCTCTCGCTGGCCGACGTGGGCATCGCCATGGGGCAGGGCACCGCCGTGGCGAAGGAGGTGGCCGACATCACGCTGACGGGAGGGCACCTGAGCGCGCTCGTGACGCTGCGGACGCTGAGCGCGGGGCTGACCGCGCGCCTGAACGCATCGTTCAAGGAGGTCATCGCCATCAACTCGGCGCTGCTGGCGGCGGGCATCGGCGGCCTCATCACGCCGCAGACCTCGTCGCTGCTGCACAACGCGTCCACGGTGGCGCTCAGCGTGAGGAACGGCGGGACGTACCGCGCCTAGCGTCAGGCCGTCGGCGGCGCTGCGAACGCCTCCTCGAAGGCATCGCCGATCGACGCGAAGCCGTGCAGCGCGGGCTCGTCCGAGAACAGGTCGAGCAGCAGGGAGCGCTGGGCAGCCGGGAGGTCGAGGTCGTCGAACCAGGGGAGCTTCGCGTGCCGCCTGCTGCGCACTGCGGCGGGGCTCGCGTACAGCAGGAACAGCAGCACGTCGGCGAGCCCGGCGCGATCGGATGCGGTCGCGGCCGGGCTCGCCGCGTTCCGGTCGAAGAAGCCGGCCAGCCCGAAGTCGACGAGCGACACCGTTCCCTCGGCGTCGATCAGCAGGTTCGCCGGCCGCACGTCGCCGTGCGCCACGCCGCGGCCCTCCAGGTGCGCGAGCGCGTCGATGACCTGGCGGCCGATGGAGGCGATCGCCGCTTGGTCGAACGACCGCCGTTGCCGGAACAGCAGGCGGTCGAGGGAGGTGCCGGGCATGAGGCTTTGCGCCATGAAGCAGCGCCCGCGGTCGCGCGCGTCGTCGCGCTCGCGCACGATGCCGAGCCAGCGGGGGACGGCGGGGTGCGCGCACAGCGACAGCGCCTTCGCCTCGTTCCAGAGGGCGTCGCGGTCGAGGGACCCCTGCTCGGGTTTGATCAGCTTGAGGGCCGCGCTGCGGGGCTCGCCGCTTGCGCGCGAGGCGCGAAAGCACGTGCCGAACCGGCCTTGGCCCAGCACGGCGTCGAGCCGCCATGCGCCGAACGTGCGGCCGACGAGCCTGCGGTCGCCGGCCGCGGTGGCGAAGCGCGCTAGCCGCGCGGCGTGCCGCATTCGGGGCAGAACTTCGCGCTGGGAGGCAGCGTCGCGCCGCACTGCGCGCAGAACCCGCCGCCCAGCTTCTCGCCGCATTCGAGGCAGAACTTGGAGCCCGCCGGCACCTGCGCGCTGCACTTCGGGCAGGAAAGCGAGCCTGCGGCCGAGGCGGCACGCGGAGCCTGCGCCTGCGCTTGGGGCGCGGCCTGCGCCTGGCCGGGGATGGGCTGCGCGTTCTGCTGGGGGTAGCCGTGGCCGTAGCGCTTGCGGTCCGAGCTGCTGAACGAGCCCACGAAGCCGCCGAGCTTGCCCATGAATCCTTGCGGTTGATAGTAGCCGCTGCCTTGGTTGGTGCGGTGCTTTTTGCGACCGCTCATGGAGAAGAGCCCCATCGGGTGGTCCTTTCGATCAGGTGGGTAGCTGCGCCCCAGGATACCGGATGCGATCGGGCTCCGCCGCTTCTGCCGCCGACTCCCGGAAAAAACCAAGGGGCACCGCTTCGCTTGCCCCAAGCCCGTCCCCAAGCTCCAACTCTCAATGCAACCGGGTATCTGTCAATGACAGCCGGGCATGCGAATTCGCCCATGCTAACCAGTTTTTTCGTTTTGCGCGCGATTTGGCGCTTCGAAGCGTCCTTGGACACCGATCCTCGAAAGTGGTTTTTACGTTTCCGCAGGTCGCGTGATTCATGTTCGATCGCTGCGGGTCAGCATGTCCCCTAAACGGGACAACACGCACCCCTGAACGAACGCAAAACGAAAAAATTGGTTAGAACTCGACGATTCGCGTGCCGCGGCACTATTGACGTGAACCGTCGTTCACCCGTTGATCAGTGTGCTCTGCTTCGGGGCAACCCGTCCGCAAGCCTCTTCACCAAGCTAGAGCGTACCCGTAGGAGCCGCTTGGTATGCAGCCAGATACCCGTCAATGGTGGTTGAACGGCAGACCTTCGGCTGTATGACCGGAGCGTTGCGTGTTCGGAACGCTTCCGGGGCCGGCCTTTCCCGCCGCTACACTTGAAGCGTCCGTCGCCGCGCCGCGTCGGGCGCAACGAGGAAACGGACGAGGAAGGGCGGTCGGATGGGCAACGCGAAGAAGCGAAGCGGAAGCGTGGCGAGCATGCTGCCCGTGCTGCTGGCGTGCTCGTTCACGGCCTCGTTCGGCCAGAGCATGATGAACGTCGCCCTGCCCGAGCTGGCGGAGCGCTTCGGCGTCACGCTCTCCATCGCGAACTGGGTGATCGTGGGGTACATGGTGGTCGCGGCGACGGCCATCATGCTGTCGGCGTTCATGCTGAGGCGCCTCGGGCTGAGGCGCGTGTTCTTCGTCGGCGCGGGGGCGCTCGCGCTCGGCAGCGCGTGCGCGCTGCTCTCGCAGGACTTCCCGATGCTGTTCGCCAGCCGCCTCGTGCAGGCGGTGGGCACGGGCCTGTTCTTCCCGTCGGTGACGAGCGTCATCATGACGAACTCGCCGGCCGCGGTGCGCGGCACGCGCCTCGCGTTGAACAGCGGCGTCATCGCCGTGGGCCTTGCCATCAGCCCGACGGCCTCGGGCTTCGCGCTCACGCAGTTCGGCTGGCGCGCCATGTTCGTCGTATCGCTCGCCATGTCCGTCGCGCTGCTCGCGGTCGGCTTCTTCCGCATCCACGGCGGCCCTTCGACGAAGCGCGTTCCCATCGACGCGCTCAGCGTGATGCTCGGGCCGCTCGGGTTGGCCGCGTTCCTGTACGGCTTGGGCGAGGTCACGCGCGATCTCGCTCCCTCCCTCGCGGCGCTCGCGGTCGGCGCGGTGCTGCTCGCCCTGTTCGCCTGGCGGCAGTTCGCGTTGGAGAGCCCGCTGCTCGACCTGCACCCCCTCGTCCACCCGCGGTTCGCCGTGGGCATCCTGCTCGTCATGGTGGGCATGCTCACGTCGTTCTCCATGAGCATCCTGCTGCCGCTGTACTACGAGGGGGCGTTGGGGTACACGGCGTTCTTCGCGGGCCTGCTGCTGCTAGGCCCCGTGCTGGTCAACGCGGCGTTCACGTTCCTGGGCGGCCGGGTGTTCGACAGGCACGGCGCGTGGCCGCTCATACCGGCGGGCCTCGTGCTCGTGCTCGTCGGGCAGGCGGCGGCGTTCTTCTCGGCCGAGAGCATGATCGCCATCCTGATCGTCCTGTCGTCGGCGGCCGTGTACGCGGGCGCCGGGTTCGTGGTGGCGCCGTCCAAGACCGCGGCGCTCGGCACGCTGCCGCCCGCGACGTACTCCGCCGGCGCGTCCATCAACTCCACGGCCGCGCAGATCGCCTCGGCCATCGGCTCGTCGCTGTTCGTCGGCGTGCTGTCGGCCGACGTGCTCAGGGACACGGCGGCGGGCGCGGCGAAGGCGTCGGCGTACGCCGCGGCGTTCGAGCACACCCTCTCGATAGCCGTCGTCATCGCGGCGGCGGGGCTGCTCGTCGCGTTCTTCTACGCCCGCGCCATGCGCAAACCGGCCGGTAAGCAGCGGTGACAACTTCCGGTTGTCGAGAAAAACCGTGAAAAGCATCCGAAAGTTGGTTGAGGGAACCGCGGTTTCGGTGCATGCTGTAGGGAGAAGGCAAGCGAGAGGAGAATCCTATGAGCTTCCGAGACAACCTCCAGCATCTGCGCGGAACGCGCGATTTGAGCCAGGCGCAGCTTGCGACGCTGCTCGGCGTGAGCCGCCAGTCCGTGGCAAAATGGGAAGCCGAGAAAAGCTACCCCGAGATGGACAAGCTCATCAAGCTGTGCGACCTGTTCGAGTGCTCGCTCGACGACCTCGTACGGGGCGACTTAACCGGCTGCGCGACGGCGAGCGAGGCGATCGTGGAGGCCGAGCCAGCCTCCGCAGCCATGCCTGTCGATAAGGACGGCTACGACGAGCACATGCGCCGCCGTGCGTGGGATGTCGCTGCGAGCGTGGCGGTGATCGTCATGAGCTTCGGGGTGGCGATGTTCGTGACAGGCGGCGGTTACAACAGCACGACGGTTTCGGCGAACATCGTCGTCCACCTCGTAGGGATCGCGCTCGGCCTGTGCTTTTTCGTTCCGGCGTATCGCAGCCATGCGGCATTTCGCAAGGAGCACCCGGTGGTCGAGGACTGCTACACGCCGGAGGAGAAGGCGGAAGCGCGCCGTCGGAAGATGCGGGGCGTCGGCGGCGGTGTCGCGCTGCTCGTCTTGGGCATGTTCATGCCCGGCATGCTCCAATCGATTCAGATGTTCTCGTTCGTGCCGTTGGCGCTGTTCGCTTGCTTCGCCGCCGCGGCCGCTCTGCTCGTCCACTCCGTCATGATGGATCGCCGCGTCGACGTGTCCTTCTACAACGGCGCCCCCGATTTCACGATCCAATCCCTCCTTTGAGGGCGTCGTACTGACGCCTGATCTCGTTGCGCAGCTCGTCTTCGGCTTGAACGTGGGCGCCGCCGTCGGCCGGCCGCGAATTCGCCGTATCCGCTCGCAGTTGTGGGCAACCGCGCACAACTGCGTCCTTTTGCGCTTTCCGCTTGCAAACGCTTGGGGGCGTGGTATACTTCTGCAGTTTCTAAATACGCATGCTTGCGCGACCCGATCCGCTAGTGGCCAACTGAAAAAGGCTGCGGATCTCGGGGATGACCGCAAGCAGAGGACTAACGAATGGAGAGAGTCATGACGAAAGTCAGCATTACTTCGCTGCTCGATGCGGGCAGCCACTTCGGCCATCAGACGCGCCGTTGGAACCCCAAGATGAAGCCGTACATCTTCGGCAGCCGCGGGGACATCTACATCATCGACCTCAAGCAGACGCTCGTGGGCCTCGACCAGGCGTACACGTTCGTGTCCGAGCTGGCCAAGAAGGGCGGCACCGTGCTGTTCGTGGGCACGAAGAAGCAGGCCCAGGAGGCCGTCGCCGACGCTGCCAACAAGTGCGGCATGCCCTACGTGAACGCTCGCTGGCTCGGCGGCATGCTGACCAACTTCGTGACCATCCGCTCCCGCGTGAACCGCATGGAGGAGCTGGAGGCCATGGAGGCCGACGGCCGCATGGCCGTGCTGCCCAAGAAGGAGCAGATCCTGCTGCACAAGGAGCTGTCCAAGCTGCAGACGAACCTCAACGGCATCCGCAACATGAAGCGCACGCCCGACGCCGTGTTCGTGATCGACACGAACCGCGAGGCCATCGCCATCCATGAGTCCCGTCGTCTCGACATCCCCGTGGTGGGCACGCTCGATACGAACTGCGATCCGGACGACGTCGATTTCGGCATCCCCGCTAACGACGACGCCATCCGCTCGGTCCGCCTGCTGGCCGACTTCATCGCCGACGCCGTCATCGCCGGCGTGGGCGTGCCGGTGACCGCTGCCGACATGGCTGCGCCCGCCGAGGCTGCCGAAGCCGTCGCCGAGGCCGCCGTCGAGACCGCTGCCGCCGAGGTTGCCGTCGAAGCCGTCGCCGAGGCTGCCGTCGAGGCCGCTGCGCCTGCCACCGAATAAGCTGCTTCGCGCATCTACCGCACTGAACGCGCCGCCCCGCTCACCCAGCGCGGCGGCGCTTGACACCCCGCCGCGTCCCAAGGCCGCGGCATCGTGAGAGAAAGGATCAACGTGGCTGCTGTTACCGCTTCCATGGTCAAGGAACTCCGTGAGATGACCGGCGCTGGCATGATGGAGTGCAAGAAGGCGCTCGTCGAGGCCGACGGCAACATCGACCAGGCCGTCGACGTGCTGCGCACGCGCGGTCTCGCCGCCGTCGCCAAGAAGGCCGGCCGCGCCACCAACGAGGGCACCGTCATGGCCATCGTCTCCGACGACGCCACGTCCGGCGCCGTCGTCGAGCTCAACTGCGAGACCGACTTCGTGGGCATGAACGACAAGTTCAAGGCCTACGCCGAGAAGATCGCCCAGGCCGCCCTGGCCTCCAAGCCGGCCGACCTCGAGGCCCTCAAGGCCGCCGACGCCGCAGGCGAGACGGTCGAGGCCGTGGTGACCGACGCTATCCACACGCTGGGCGAGAACATCCAGCTCGCCCGCTTCGCGGTGGTGGAGGGCGGCGCCGTGTCGTCCTACATCCACGGCGGCGGCAAGATCGGCGTGCTCGTGCAGTTCGACGTCGAGGGCATCGACCCCGCGTCCGACGGCTTCAAGCAGTTCGGTCGCGACGTGGCCATGCAGGTCGCCGCTGCGGCTCCGGTCGCCGCGACGCGCGAGTCCGTCGACCCGGCCATCGTCGAGCACGAGAAGGCCATCTACATGGCGCAGGCCGCCGAGTCCGGCAAGCCCGAGGCCATCCAGGAGAAGATGGCCACCGGCCGTCTGGAGAAGTTCTTCAAGGAGAGCACGCTGACCGAGCAGCCCTTCGTGAAGAACCCGGACCAGTCCGTCAGCGAGTACGCGGCTGAGGTCGCCAAGAACCTCGGCGGCGAGATCAAGATCGTCGACTTCAAGCGCTTCGTGCTGGGAGAATAGTTTTGTTCCGGCGGCCTGACGGCCGTCGGAACCGCTCGACGCTGCGAAGCCCCCTCGCACCGATCCTCGGCTCTTTTCGCTTGTCTTCGCGTACCGAAGTACGCTCAGCCGCGAAACGAGCCGACTATCGGCACGAGGGGGCTTCTCGCTGTCTTGCTGCGCCAACCTGCGTTCTTCGTTTCGGTACCAGCAGCTATCGGCCCTTCTGCTTTCGTTGTGATGATGGTGGGCGCGCAGCCTCCCTGTTCTTATAATGGTGGGTACCGCGAAGGGCGCCTCGGACGGCGTCCGCCACCCAATGAAACCAACGCCCGGACCCTCGTCGTCGCGGGCGCGGAGGATGCTTCCATGGCTGAAGAGATCATCATCGTACAGGGCAACAACACGCTGGCCGGCGACGTCGCCGTGTCGGGCGCGAAGAACTCGGCGCTCAAGCTGATCGCCGCCGCGTTGCTGGGCCAGGGGGAAACGACCATCCATAACGTCCCGCTCATCTCGGATATCAGCATCATGTCCGACGTGCTGCGCTGTTTGGGCGCGCGGGTGGAGCGCGACGGCCATACGCTGACGGTGGACACCTCCGCCGTCGACAAGCACGAGACCCCCTACGAGCTGGTGTCGAAGATGCGCGCGAGCATCTCGGTGCTCGGCCCGCTCGTCGGCCGCTTCGGATGCGCCCGCGTGGCCATGCCGGGCGGCTGTCAGATCGGCGCTCGCAAGATCGACATGCATCTTGTCGGCCTCGAGGCTATCGGCGTGGAGTTCTCCATCGACCACGGCTTCCTTGAGGCCAGCACGCCCAACGGGCTGCACGGCGCGCACGTCGTACTCGACTTCCCCAGTGTGGGAGCAACCGAGAACCTGCTCATGGCCGCCGTGGTGGCCGAGGGCTCCACGGTCATAGAGAACGCCGCGCGCGAACCCGAGATCGTGGATCTTGCGAACATGCTCGTGTCCATGGGGACGCGCGTCACAGGCGCGGGCTCGGACATCATCGAGGTCGAGGGCGTGCCGCTTTCTTCGCTGCATCCTTGCGAGCACACGACGGTGGGCGACCGCATCGAGGCCGGCACCTTCCTGGCCGGAGGCGCGCTGACGGGCGGTCCCGTCACCGTGCACGGCATCGATCCGTCGTATCTGCGCGTTGCGCTCATGAAGCTCCGCGCCATGGGCTGCGACGTGGAGACGGGCGACGACTGGATCACCGTGGGCCGCACGCGCCCGCTGGCTCCCATCGACTTGCAGACGCTGCCGCATCCCGGGTTTCCCACCGACCTTCAGGCGCAGTTCATGCTGCTGGCCGCGTTCGCCGACGGCATGTCCGTCATCACCGAGAACGTGTTCGAGAACCGTTTCATGTTCGCCAGCGAGCTCATGCGCATGGGCGCGGACATCGCCATCGAGGACCATCACGCCCTCGTGCGCGGCGTGGACGTGCTGCAGGGCGCCGACGTGTCGTCCACCGATCTGCGCGCCGGGGCGGCTCTCGTGCTGGCCGGCATTGCGGGGGAGGGCGAGACTCGCGTGCACAACATCGGCCATATCGATCGCGGTTACGAGGACTACGTGGGCAAGCTGCGCGCTCTCGGCGCCGATGTCGTGCGCGCTGAAACCGAGCAAGCCCAGACGTCCCGGTAGCGAGCTCCCATGGTCAACAAACGCAAGCAGGGCCTGACGCAGGCTCGTGCGAAACTTACGTCGCATCGCATGAGGTCGGCAACGGTCGGCACCCATGTGCCGCGACGCTCGTCGCGTCATATGAACGGCGAGGCGGTGGGATTCTCCAGCCCGCGCAAAAGGAAGCGCGCGGCTCGCGGCATCGTGGAAACTATTCTGCCCGTCACATCGTCGGGCGAGAGCTCGTCGCAATACGCCCGTCGCGTCAGCCGTCGCGAATTCGCCCAGGACATCCAACGTAAGGCGCGCATCCGCCGCATCGTCGCGATCGCGGTCTGCCTGCTCGTGGCGGTTGCCGTCGCCGCCGCCGTCGGCGTGGCGACGTTCTTCGGGTCGCTCGATGCGAAGCTCGGGCTCAAGGATTCCGATGCAGCGTCGGCGCTCGTTGCTCCCAAGGCCGATGCGAAGGCGTTCTACACGGTGGTGTCGGCCGACCTCGATGCGCCGGGCTCGGCGAATGCGACGGACGGCCCCGACGCCATCGCGCTGGTGCGCGTCGACGAGGAGACCCGCGCCGTCACCGTCGTCTCGATTCCGCCTACGCTGCAGGTATCGCTGAAGGACGGCAAGAAGCACCCGCTGCGTGAGGCTTCGACGCAGGAGGGCGATGCCGCGCTCGTGTCGGCCGTGGCCGACTTCGCAGGGGTGAACGTGGCTCATTACGTGAAGACCGACGCCGAATCCATCGTGCGCCTCGTGGACGTCCTCGGCGGCGTCGAGGTGAACGTGGCCGAGGAGGTGGACGACCCGAACGCGGGCGATGCCTACCTGCCGGCGGGCGCCCAGACGCTCGACGGCGCGCAGGCGCTCACGTTTTTGCGCGCCAGCAACTTCTCGAACGGCCTCGAAGTCCAGGCGGCGAACCAGCGCGAGCTGCTCACGGCACTGTCGCTGCGCCTTCTGGGGGAAGGGCGGCTGAGCTTCCTCGCCACGCTCGACAACGTGGGAGGGTCGTTCCAGACCGACCTTTCGGCTGCGGCCGCGCTTTCCGTCGCCGATGCGCTTCGCGGTGTGGACTCTTCCTCGGTGTACGGGGCGCTTGTGCCCGGCTACGAGACCGCGCGCGATGGCGCGAGCTCGTATGCGGTGTCTTCCGATGCCTGGAAGAGCATGATGGAGCTCGTGGCGGCCGGTTCCGAGCCCGTGGTGGAGCAAACGGCGCCCCAGGTGGATCCGGGCAGCTTCACCATCACCGTACGCAACGGCTCGGGCGTGACGGGCGGAGCCGGCCAGATCGCCGACGCGCTGAAAGACCGCGGCTTCGACGTGACCGAGACGGGCAACACCGACACGTACGCTTACGACGAGACGCTCGTCGTGTACAACGACGACGCGTTCGAGGCGGCGGCGGAAACCGTGGTGGCATCGCTCGGCCTGGGCCGTACGGTGCCCGGGGCGGGTTTCTACACGTTCGATACCGACGTGTTGGTGGTTCTCGGCAAGGATTGGAAGCCCACATCGTAGACTGTGGTAGAATCGGCACCTGAAAGCAAGATGTTCAAGTTCAACGAAGGAGCTTTACCATGGTAGACAAGAACGATGTGGCGGCGGTGCTCGAGCTCATCCGCCCCAGCCTGCAGGCGGACGGCGGCGATGTGCGCCTCGTCGACGTGAACGAGGACGGCGTGGTGTCGGTGGAGCTGCAGGGTGCCTGCAAGGGCTGCCCCATGTCCCAGATGACGCTGGCCAACGGCGTGGAGCGCATCCTCAAGGAGCGCGTTCCCGGCGTGACGAAGGTCGTTCCGGCCGACCTGTAAACCGGATCGATTTCGAAGGCGAAGGAGGCGGATATGGCGCAGTGTTGGGAACGCCGCGGGTGCGACGAGGAGATGATGTCGCGCTGCCCGCACAACATCCCGGGCGAGCCGTGCCCTGCCGATTGCCGCTTCGCCGCATGCACGCGCTCGACGCACGAGGTGTGCCAGGATTTCAACAAGCTGCTGAATCCCGAGCGCGATTACGACGCGGCCGTCAAGGAGGTGTGTCGCTTCTGCGAGCACTTCCTGGAGCACGGCCCTGGCGTGGCCGAGCGCACTGGCGAAGTCACGAGGCAGGGCAATCCGAACCGGTTTCTGCTCTAGCAGGGCGAACCGGTTCGAAACGCGCGCATCCGCGAGGAGCGCGCGACAATCGCAGCGAGCAACCGCGGCCGTGCAGGACATCTGCGCGGCCGCGCGCTACCCCCATACCAGCAAAGAACCGACGAAAGGGAGACGATGGCAGAGCAGGCTCACGGCACGCTGAAGGTGAAGACCGGGTTCGCGGAGATGATGAAGGGCGGCGTCATCATGGACGTCGTGAACCCCGAGCAGGCGAAGATCGCCGAGGACGCGGGCGCGGTGGCCGTCATGGCCCTGGAGCGCGTTCCCGCCGACATCCGCGCGCACGGCGGCGTGGCCCGCATGAGCGACCCCACCATGATCGAGGGCATCGTGGAGGCCGTGTCCATCCCCGTCATGGCGAAGTGCCGTATCGGGCATTTCGTGGAGGCGCAGGTGCTGCAGAGCCTGGGCGTGGACTTCATCGACGAGAGCGAGGTACTCACCCCGGCCGACGACGAGTACCATGTGAACAAATGGGACTTCGACGTGCCGTTCGTGTGCGGCGCGCGCAACCTGGGCGAGGCTCTGCGCCGCATCGCCGAGGGCGCGGCCATGATCCGCACGAAGGGCGAGCCGGGCACGGGCAACGTGGTGGAGGCCGTGCGCCACATGCGCACCGTGACCACCGACATCGCCCGCATCAAGGGCCTGCGCGACGAGCAGCTGTTCACGGCTGCGAAGGACCTGCAGGCGCCCTACGAGCTGGTGAAGTGGGTGGCCGAGCACGGGTGCCTCCCCGTGGTGAACTTCTCGGCCGGCGGCATCGCCACGCCCGCCGACGCGGCGCTGATGATGCAGCTGGGCTGCGACGGCGTGTTCGTGGGCAGCGGCATCTTCAAGTCGGGCGATCCGGCCAAGCGCGCCCGGGCCATCGTGGAGGCCACGACGAACTACGACGACCCCGACACCATCGCCCGCGTCTCGCGCGATCTGGGCGAGGCCATGGTGGGCATCGAGATCTCGGACATCCCCGAGAACGAGCTCATGGCCGGCCGCGGCTGGTAAGGCGGGTTCCGGCGGCTTGCCAGCCGCCGGAACTGCTCGACGCTGCGGCGCACCGAGGTGCCCCGCCTTCGCGCGATGTCGAAGGTTTGCGTACCGAAGTACGCGGCGCCTCCGCCATCCCACGAATTCGGGGCGCCTCGGCGCCCCTCGCTGACTTACTACGCCAACCAGGGAGGTGTCAATGGAACCTGTGAGAAAGACGATCGGCGTCCTGGCCTTGCAGGGCGCCTTCCGGGAGCATCGGCGGATGCTGGAAGGCCTGGGGGCCGACACGCGCCTCGTGCGCTGGCCATCCGAGCTGGAAAGGCTGGACGGCCTGGTGATCCCGGGCGGCGAGTCCACGGCCATCGCGAAGCTTCTGGCCATCCACGGCATGTACGGGCCGTTGCGCGCCGCGCATGCGGCCGGCATGGCCGTGTTCGGCACGTGCGCCGGTGCTATACTCATGGCGCGCGACATCGAGGGGGCCCGCTCCGACCAGGAGCCGTTGGCGCTGATGGACGTGCGTATCCGCCGCAACGCCTATGGGCGGCAGATCGACTCGTTCGAGACGACGGTGCCGTGGGCGGGCATCGAGGGCGACCCGGTGAAGGGCGTGTTCATCCGCGCCCCGCGCTTCGCCGATCTCGGCGAGGGCGTGGAGGTGCTCAGCACGTCCGAGGACGGCGAGCCGCTGGCCGTCCGCGAAGGCCGCGCGCTGGCCGCGGCGTTCCATCCCGAGCTCACCGACGATTCCCGCGTGCATGCTTTCTTCCTGGAGCGCGTCGTCGGGTCGTGAGGAGCCTCTCCTGCGTTGCCGGGGCGTTTCCAATCGCGGGAGCGCGCTCGACGAGTTCTGCTACAATGAAGACGAAGGAAGGCGGGCGACGAAGCGAGAGGAGCGTGAACCTATGAGCAAAGGCGTGACCTGTCCTGCGTGCGGGGCGGTCGGTTTGGACGTGTGCCGTTATGAGTCCATGATGGTGGTGCGCGCCGATCTCGCGATGTTCACGCTGCGCTGCCCGCACTGCAAAGCCACCGTGTCCAGCATGCAGCCCATTCCGCCGCAGCTGTACGAGGAGGTGCGGTTCGCCGCCCTCGAAGTGGGCGCCGGCATGGGCCTTGAGTAGCGGTTCCGTCGGCATCGTGCCGGCGGAACTTTTTTCTATGCGGTTCGAACGACAACCGAATGCCCGTGCCGCGCGGGCTGCGAAGGAACGACATGCTCAACGACATCTACCAATCCATCGATCCCGTCCTGTTCGCGTTCGGCCCGTTCACCGTGCGCTGGTACGGCGTCGCCTACGTGCTGGGCTTCGTTTTCGCGGGCCTCGTCATCTGGCGCGTCGCGCGCCGCTGGCGCGTGCGCGTAGATGCGGATTCCCTGCTGACCATCATGTTCTGCGTCATCATAGGCGTCATCGTGGGCGGACGGCTGGGTTACGTGCTGTTCTACGGCGAGGGGTACTATTTCCAGCATCCCGAGCAGATCCTCGCGTTCAACAAAGGCGGTATGAGCTTCCACGGCGGGCTTATAGGCGCGCTTTTGGCGGGCATCGCGGCTGCGAAGCTCACTCGTATCCCGTACCTCACGTTGGCCGACCTCGGCTGCATCGGCGCGCCGCTGGGCCTGCTGTTCGGCCGCTGCGCGAACTTCATCAACGGCGAGCTGTGGGGCGCGCCCACCGACGCCGCCTGGGGCGTGGTGTTCGGAGGCGCCGCGGGCACGATGCCGCGCCATCCGTCGCAGCTTTACGAGGCCTTTCTCGAGGGCGTCGTCATCTTCGCCGTGCTGTATCTGCTGTCGCGACGCATGCCGCCGCGTCCGCGCGGCACGTTTCTGGGCACGTTCCTCGTCATGTACGGATGCTTCCGCTTCCTCGTCGAGTTTGTGCGCGAGCCCGACGCGCAGCTGGGCTATCTATGGGGTGGCTGGCTTACCATGGGGCAGCTGTTATCGGTGCCGCTGATCCTCGTGGGCGCCGGCGTGCTGGTTTATGCGCTTGTCGTGAAAAAGCCCCAAAAAGGGCTTCCTGAAATGAAACAATCTGAGTAACATATAAGGGAATCGAACGCACGGCTCCTCGAGGCTTCGACTCGCTAAGCCGTGCGATTGGTTACGGTTCGGCGGCAACCTTGCCTGCGGTAACGGTTTGCTTGCCGGGCGAAGCTAAGCTGGCAACAGATCATATTGGCTGCAAGTTTTATCAGACGACGAAGGGGGACTTCCCATGGATCTCAAGTTCTACAAGTGCATGCACTGCGGCAACATCGCCATCAAGCCGTTCGACGCGGGCGTGCCGCTGGTGTGCTGTGGCGAGAAGATGACCGAGCTCACTGCCAATACCACCGATGCCGCGGTCGAGAAGCACGTGCCCGTGGTGCGCGTCGACGGCTCGAACGTGCACGTCGAGGTGGGCAGCACGCTGCATCCCATGACTCCGGAGCACTACATCACGTTCATCTGCCTGGTCACGAAGAACGGCTACCAGATCGTCGAGCTGACGCCGGAGGATGCTCCCGTCGCCGACTTCGCCATTGCCGAAGGCGATGAGGCTCTCAAGGTGTACGAGTACTGCAACCTGCACGGCCTTTGGGTCGCTGAGGTGTAGACGGCCCTGCGTTTCGCGCATGACGCGCCCGTCCCGCTTCGCGGGGCGGGCGTTTTCGTTTGCGTTGCGGTCGGCGCGCGTGTTACCGCTGCGGATGTTTCACGTGAAACATTTGTGCTGAATGGGCGTTTAGGCACTCGTTCGGTCGCGTTTGGCGTTTTGCCCGCGCGGCGCGGCTGCGCGGGGTTCGCATCATGCGTCGCGCTTGCCGCCCGAGCGGCCCATCCCCGCATCCGTCTCGCCCGCGCGCCATGGCCTCCGAGCTTCCGACGGCTCCTCGGATGGCGAAAAAGCATCGAATTCGGAAGTCCCCGACGGTGCTGCGGGTTCGTCGGGAGGCCTCCTCCTGTATCGCTCCTGGTCGCGGGCGTCTCTTCTTTCGCCGCCGCGCGCAGGGTCCGACCGAGGCGCTCGATTTCTTCCGAATTCGATGTTTTTTCGCCATCAGGGGAGCCTCCGTGCGTCTGCAAGCTGCTTGGGAGGTCGTCCGACGGGGCGTGCGATCCCTGGGGCGAGACGTTTCTCGGGAGGTCATGCGCCAGGCGTGCGGTCGGGACGTCTGCTCGGAAGGGAAGAGCATGCATGCCGCCATCCTGAGTTAGCGGATCTCCGTTCGCCATCCTGGGCGCGCGCAAGCGAGTCGAAGGATCTCGCGCAGCGCGCGAGGATCCGAAGGCGGCTTCGAAGCCCGTTGCCGCTCGGAGACGCCGCGCTTGTGTGCAGACTCGTCGGATTGGGGTGGCGCGACGGGGGCTCGCGGGGATTTCACGGTATGATGGATCCCATGGAACGGGCGCGATCGAGGAGGAGCATGGCAAGACGCACGAAGATCGTTTGCACGCTGGGACCTGCCGTCGACGACGAGACCGCCCTGCGCGGGCTGCTGTCCGCAGGCATGGACGTGGCGCGTTTCAACTTCTCGCACGGCTCGCACGACGAACACCGGGCGCGCATGGATCTGCTGAAACGCGTGCGTCGCGACCTCGGCTCGCCGTGCGCCATCCTGCTGGATACTCGCGGCCCCGAGATCCGCACGGGCTCGCTTGCGGGCGGACGTCCCGTGGAGCTGCGGGAGGGCGGTTCCCTCGTGCTCACCGAGCGCGTGGTGGACGGCACGGCGCAGCTGGTCTCGCAAACCTGCGCGGGGTTGGCGCGCGTCGTCGGGCCCGGCCAGCCCATCCTGCTGGACGACGGGCTCATCGAGCTTCGGGTGGAGGCGGTCGAAGGCTCGGACATCCGCTGCACGGTGCGCAACAGCGGGCTGTTGGGCGAGCGCAAGTCCGTCAACATCCCCGGCGCCAGCGTGCCGCTGCCCGTGATGACCGACCAGGATCGGGCCGACCTCGTCTTCGGCATCGATCAGGATGTCGACTTCGTAGCGGCCTCGTTCGTGCGCAACGCCGAGGGCGTGCGCGAGTTGCGGCGTTTCCTCGACGAGCACGGCGGCGAGGGCGTGTGCTTGATCGCGAAGATCGAATGCGCCGAGGCGGTGGAGAACTTCGAGGACATCATCGAAGCGGCCGACGGCGTGATGGTGGCGCGTGGCGACTTGGGCGTGGAGGTGCCGGCTCACAAGGTGCCGCACATCCAGAAGGAGATCATCCGCGCGTCGAACCGCGCGTCGAAGCCGGTGATCACGGCAACCCAGATGCTGGACTCTATGATACGCAACCCGCGTCCTACGCGCGCCGAGGTGGGCGACGTGGCGAACGCCATCTACGACGGCACCGATGCCGTGATGCTGTCGGGCGAGACGGCCGGCGGGCGCTACCCGGTGGAGGCCGTGCGCATGATGGCGCGCATCGCCGAGTCGAGCGAGCCCTACTTGTTCGACGAGCGCGCGCCCGACCGCAGCCGCGACAAGGCGCGCGTGGCGCTGGCCGTAGGGCTGGCCGCCGTGCAGACGGCCGAGAACGTGGGCGCCGCTTGCATCGTCGCGCCTACGATGTCCGGTCGCACGGCGCGCCTCGTGTCGAACCTGCGCCCGCGCGTGCCCATCCTCGCGGTCACGCCGTTTCCGCGCGTCATGCGCCAGCAGCAGCTCAACTGGGGCGTGACGCCCATGCTCGGCGATGTGCAGGGCGACATGCGCCACGTCGTCGAGCAGGCGCACGACGCCGTGTTGGAGAACGGGCTCGTGCGACCGGGCGAGCTGGCGGTGTTCACGGCGGGCGATCCCTCCACGAGTCCCACCATCGGCGAGCCGGGCGACGGCGCGGCGGCCGCCACCAACGTGATGTACGTCGTGCAGATACGTCCCGGCGAAGGCGACGGCGGGCTATAGGCCGCGGCGGACGGTGCCGGCCGTATGCGGCGGATAACGGACGATAGGCTTCGGATAAGGAGTTGACCATGGGTTTCTTCGACAATGCGCAGGAAGTGCTCGACCGCGGCGTGTCGGCGGCGAAGGGCGCCGTCTCGGGCGTGGCGGTGGAGCAGCAGGCGTTCGTGAAAGGGTTCGCTCGTCTGTGCAGCGAGGGCTCGAGCCAGGGATGGCATGAGAGCAACGGCGGCAACGCGTCGTACCGGCTTGCGCCGGAGGACGTGGCATCCAGCCGCTCGTTCTTCTACGACAATCCCAGCTCGTGGGTGCCGCTAGGCGTGCAGGCCGCCAACCTGGGCGGCGAGTTCTTCCTGGTGACGGCCGCGGGAGCGCACATGCGCAACGTGGCGCTGGACCCCGACACGGGCGCGGGCATCGTGGAGGTCAACGCCGCGGGCGACGCGTGGCGCATCGTGTGGGGTTTCAAGAACGGCGGCGTGCCCACGAGCGAGTTCCCCAGCCACGCAGCCATCCAGTCGGTACGCAAGGAGGCGACCGGCGGCACGGGCCGGGTGCTGTACCACGCCCATCCCGCAAACGTGGTGGCGCTGACCAACGTGCTGCCGCTCGATGCGCGCACGTTCACCCGTGCGCTGTGGAAGATGCTGATGGAGGCCATGATCGCGTTTCCGAAGGGCATCGGAGTAGTGCCGTGGATGGTGCCGGGCGGCCCTGAGATCGCCAGCGCCACGGCCGACGCCATGCGCGTCTACGACGCATGCGTTTGGGCTCACCACGGTCTGTTCTGCGCTGGGAACGACTTCGACTCGACGTTCGGGTTGGCGCAGACCATCGACAAGGCCGCGACCGTCTACGCGCAGGCGCGCGCGATGAACGGCGGCAGCGACCGGTTCGCCAGCGCCATTCCCGACGAGGGCCTGCGCGGCATCGCCGAGGCGTACCATCTTCCGGTGAACGAGGCGTTCCTCGCTTAGGTTGGGAATTTCCGGAGAAAACGCGTGCGTTGCGGCGTCGACTGTGCTATAGTGCAAAGGCTTGTCTTCGCCTTGGTCGGAAACCAAGGCCCGTAAAGGAGAACCATAATGAAACAGGGTATTCATCCGGAGTACGTGGACTGCACGGTCAAGTGCAGCTGCGGCAACACGTTCCAGACCCGTTCGACGAAGCCTGAGCTGAAGATCGACATCTGCAACGTGTGCCATCCGTTCTACACCGGCCAGCAGCGCTTCGTCGACACCGGCGGACGCGTCCAGCGCTTCGCCGACAAGTTCGGTGCCGCGAAGGAGACCGTTGCTGAGCGCGAGGCCGCCAAGAAGGCCGCGCGTGCCGCCGCCATCGCCGAGGCCGAGGCCAAGAAGAAGGCCGAGCGCGAGGCGAAGGCCGCCGAGAAGGCCAAGCGCGCCGAGGAGTTCGCCAAGAAGTCCGAGGCCGAGGCTAAGAAGGCCGCCGAGGCCGAGGCTGCCGCCGAGACCGCGCCCGAGGCTACGGCCGAGGAGGCCGCCGCGGTGGACGCTCTCGTCGAAGAGGCTCCTGCCGCCGAATAGCGCTTCTGCTGCAAGCACAGCGAACGCCCGGTCGATGACCGGGCGTTCGTGCGTCCAGGGACGATCCGCGCGCGTTGTCGCCCGAAAGCCGTGGTTTTCGCCCTCGAAGCGCGGCTTTCGGGCGACAACGGCATCGGCGGGGCCGCTTCAGGCGCTCCCTAGCCTTGATCGACGAACTCCTCGCCGCGCAGCAACTCCACGTCCAAAAGGTCGCCTTCGGCCCATCCCGCTTCGCCGAGGGGCGAGACGCGCTGCGCGTTCGACGTCATGCACGCGGCCAGCTCCCCGGCTTTGAAATCGAGGAAGTGTGCCGCGTAGCCCTCGTCGTCGCGCGTCACGTGTACGCGGGCTATGTTCGCCATCTTGGGGATGCTCGTCTTCGCGGCATCCGCCCGCGCCTGCACGACGGGGCGGCGGCGCAGCGGAATTCCCAGGATGCGCGCCGTGATCGCTTGCAGGCACCATTCGGAGCCGAAGTAGGCGGCCATGGTGGGGCCGGGCAGATCGACGACCGGTTTGCCGTCGGCTACGGCCAGCATGAGCGGCCGTCCCGGCACGGCGGCGATGTAATGGTGCACCACCTGCCCGCGGCGTTCGATCAGCTTCACGTTGAAATCCTCCTCGCCGAGGGCCGATCCCCCGTTGACCACCACGACGTCGGCGGTGGCGAGCGCCGCCTCGAAGGCGCGTTCGAGCTCGACGGGATCGTCGTGCACGAGGGGGAACACCACGGGTTCGGCACCGTACTCGATGAGGAGGTGCTTGCACATGAGGCTGTTCGTGTCCACGTTTTGACCTCGTCGGGGCTTGATGCCTGCGGGTACGAGCTCGCTGCCCGTGGGAATGAACGCCACGCGCGGTTTGACGCGCACGGGCACCATCGTGGCGCCGCCCATGGCGAGAGCGGCCAGGTCGGTGGGTCGGATAATGCTGCCGGCGCTCATGAGCGGCTCGCCCGCGCGCAGCGTGGAGCCGGCGGGCCGCACGCCCGAACCGGGCTCGACGGTCACGTCGTCGTCGAACGTTACCGATCCGTCCTCCCGAACGACCGCCTTCTCGATCATCACCACGGCGTCGAACGCGTCGGGGAAGTCGTCTCCGGTGTCGGCGCGCACGTAATCCACGCCGGGCTTCCAGCTGCTCGTGTCGGGCATGCCGTTCGCGAACGCTGCCGACTTCACCGCGATACCGTCGAACGACGAGGCGCGCACCACCGGCAGCGTGTTCGTCGACGCCAGGTCGCAGGCGAGCACGCGTCCCACCGCGTCGTCGAGCGCCACGTACTCGACGCTCCTCGCCGGCTCCCATGCTGCGAAGAAGTCGGCCAGCGCCTCTTCGCGCGACGGGAAACCGTCCATGATCTTCTCTCCCATATGCATCTCCTCGTACCGTTTTTCGTTGATCATAGCAGGAAAGCCCGGCGCGCCGGGCTTTCCGTGGACGTGCGATCGATGCGATGCCCTATGCTTTGGGACGGGCGTTCGCGGCGATCTCGTTGAACTCGGACTCGCTCAGGTCGTAGCCGTAGAACGTCTTGAAGTAGCCTGCGACCGTCTTGTGCAGGTCGTTGTCGTACTGCTCGGGGTACAGCAGGCGCGGCAGCCACTGCATGCCCAGCACCTGGTTCACCGTCGGCGGGCTGTTCAGCCAGTTCCACGGCGTGCCGGGCACCTTGTAGTAGGAGCCGTTCTTGATGGCGGACAGGTCGGCGAAGGCCGCATCGGAGCCCACCGTGTCGTAGATGCTGTCCGGGCCGAACAGGATGACCGCAGGATCCCAGATAGCCAGCTGTTCCATGCCGATCTCGACGCCGGCGCCGCTGCCGGACACCTTGCCCAGGTCGGCGACGTTGTCGGCCACGAGGTCGATCACCTGGCCCTGGTAGGAGTTCTTCGCGATGGTGTTCGTCCCCTTGTCGCCGAGCAGGTACGCCACCTTCGCGCGGTCGCCCTCGGGAATCTTGCTCATGACGGATACGGTCTCGTCGTAGGCGGCCTTGCAGTAGTCGGACAGCTCCTTGCCGCGATCCTCCATGCCCAACAGCTCGCCGAGCTTCTCGTAGGCTGCGCCGTAGTCCTCCATCTTCGTCTCGATGACCACTACGGGGATGCCCAGCTGCTGCTGCATCGTGTCGAGGTCCTCTTTCATGCCGTCTTTGATCTCGCCGGTGTCGATGAGGATCTGCGCACCGGATGCGGCGACGGCCTCCTTGTTGAGGTCGCCTTTCGCTCCGAACGCGGCTCCTGTCACGGGCAGGTTGGCGTAGTCGCCTCCCAGGTACTTCGCCTGGTCGGCCGTGAGCTCCGTCGAGATCGTCACCAGCTTGTCCGGTGCCATCGTAAGCAGGACCTGCGTGGCGGTGTGGCCCGCCGGCGCGATGCGGTCGATCTTCGCGGGCACTTCCACCGTGCGTCCGGCCGAGTCGGTGAACGTGCGCGTCTCGTTCTGCGCCGCCTGATCGGTTTGCGCGGCGCCGTCGGCGCTTTCGGGTGCGTTCTGCGACGGAGCCTGCGAGCATCCGTTCAGCGCGAACGCCAGTCCCAGACATAGCGCGCCTACGACCAGCAGGCGTTTCGCCCAGAGCATGCTCCTTGCGGTAATCCCTCCCATAGAATCTTCCTTTCTTCGACTTCGTTGCCTTGCGTTTATCGCTCTATCTCGCGTACGGGCACGCACACGCGCACCTTGTCGCCGTATAGGGAATTGACCTCCACGTCCACGTCGTAGATGGTGCTGACCAGCTCTTTGGTAATGACGTCTTTGGGGCTTCCGAAGGCGTGCACGCGTCCGTCGTTGATGACGAGCGTTTGGTCGGCGTAAAGAAACGCCTGATCGGGCTGGTGGGTCGATTGGACTATGCTCATGCCTTCGCGCGCGAGCTGGCGCACGGTGGACAGTACGCGCACGGTGTTGCCGTAATCGAGCGCGCTCGTAGGCTCGTCCATGATGATGGTGCGGGCGTTCTGCGCGATGGCGCGCGCGATGAGGACCAGCTGGCGCTCTCCGCCCGATATCTGCGTGTAGGGGCGATGACCCAGATGGGCGATGCCCACGCGCTCGAGCGCATCCCACGCCCGGTCGACGTGCATGCGCTTCGGCGTGGAGAACAAACCTATCCCGCCGCCCGCGCTCATCAGCACCACGTCGAGCACGTCGTAGGCGTAAGTGGACGAATGCGATTGAGGGATGTAGGCGACCTCGCTCGCGCGCTCGCGGATGGAGATCGAGCGCAGGTCCTTCCCGTTCACGCGGATGCTGCCCGTCCAGCCGTTGTTGAGGCACAGGATGCATCGGAACAGGGTCGATTTGCCTACGCCGTTGGGCCCCAACACGTTCACCAGCGTGTTGTCGGGGATGCGGAAGCTCAGGTCGCGCAGCACATGGTGGCTGCCGTACGAGAAGCTGAGGTGCTCGACATCGATGCTCATAGCCCCTGCTTCCTCCTCGTGATGAGGTACAGGAAGAACGGCGCTCCCACGAACGCGGTCAGGATGCCGATGGGTATCTCGGAGCTGGCCACGAGGCGCGCCACGTCGTCGACGATGAGCAGGAAGCTGGCGCCCATGAGCATGCTGGCGGGCAGCAGCTTGCGGTAGTCGCAGCCGACGATCATGCGCGCGAAGTGGGGGATGACGAGGCCTACCCAGCCGATCATGCCCGAGATTGACACGCTGGCGGCGGTGACGAGGGTGGCGGCCAAGATGACGATGAGCCGCACGCGGCGGGCGTTCACGCCCATGGTGGAGGCTTCGTCGTCGCCCATGGTGAGCACGTTGATGCGCCAGCGCAAGGCGAACAGCGCCGCGAGACCGATTGCGATGGGAGGCAGCGCGAAAGCCATGTCGCTCCATTTGGCGCCGGTCAGACTGCCCATGAGCCAGTAGGTGATGGCGGCCAGCTGGTCGGTAGGGTCGGCGATGAGCTTGGTGAACGACACGCCCGCCTGGAACAGCGAGCTGACCATGACGCCGGCCAGCACCACGATGAGCAGATGGTTGCCCTTGGCGCGCGTGCCGACGGCCAGCACCAGCAGCACGGCGGCGATGGAGCAGGCGAACGCGAACAGCGAGATGCCGAGCGAGCCGAGTCCCAGCAGGATGGCCACTGCGGCGCCGAACGCCGCGCCCTGCGAAGCTCCGAGGATATCGGGGGAGACGAGCGGGTTCTGGAACGTGCCCTGGTAGGCGGCGCCGGCAGTAGCCAGGCTGCAGCCCACCATGAGCGCGAGCGCGATGCGCGGCAGACGCACCTGGAAGAACAGCGTCTCTTGCTGGGAGGTCCAGAACGAGTCGATGGGGAGCGCCAGGTTGGCCAGCATGCCGACAGCCTCGATCGGGGTGATGGGGTAGCGGCCCAGCATGAGCGAGGCCAGCGTGCTCGCCAGGACGAGCGCGCCGAGCGCGACTAGGATGAGCGTGCCATGCCGCGCGCTTCGGCGGGAAGCGCATTGAGCCGCCGCCTTGTCGTCGCGCGGCCGAGGGGCCGGCCCCTCGGTGCTTCCGGCGCTCATAGCGCCGGAAGCACCGTCCCCATCCTCCAGCATGTCTTCAACAGCTTCTATTGCCCTCGTCCTTTAACATTCGTAAATGAGAATAATATTTAAATCAATATATACTAAAACGCAATTATTATCAATTGAGCATAATATAAAGACGGTATGAGGCGGGAAGGGCGTTTGAAGCTTGCGAGGGGCGGGCGATAGCCTGGCGCGCGGGCGGGGCGCATGCCGGTTCCGGTGGGTCGCACGGCGGGTCGACCGGAGAATGCGGGCGCGCGTCGACGCGGGCGGTAACGCTCTCGTACAGATGTTTCACGTGAAACATCTGTACGGTTTGCGAGCGGGGGTAGGAGGGGCTAGGCTCGGTCGCGTTCGATCATGGTCATCTGCAAAGCCTCGCCGAAGAACTGGCCGGCACCGTTCTTGATTGCGAAACGGGCCTTCTCCGGATCGGCCACCACGCTGCCGGCGAGCGCGTCGGCTCCCTGCTCGAACAGGACCGACGACATGACCACGCTCGGGCCTACAAGCACGGTGGTCGCATTGCGCGCGAGCTCGAGCAGGCGCGGCGCGGTCTTGTTGATGATGGTGACGCCGGTTATGAAAGCGAAGTCGGTATCGGGCAGCACGTACTCGCACGCGGGGTCGGGCGTGTCGAGCTCCTGCGAGCAGTTGCGTTCGAGCACGGTGAGGTTCGCGTACTCGGCGATGCGGTCGACGTGCGGGAAGTGCCCGACCACCGTGACGTTCTTGCGCTCGGACGCTTCGATACGCGGGCGGTACAGCTCGAAAGCGTCCGTCTTGCGGACGGTGCCGTCGGGCAGTTCGATGGGTTCGTCGTAGGTTGCTCCCAACGGGTCGAGCAGCTCCTTGCGCGCGTAGTAGGCGTTGAGCGCCGCCACTCCCAGCGTGGCTTCCTCGAAGCACCACGACTTCGCCAGCTCCGCCATCTCGCGCAGCCCCGTGCCGCGCAGATCCTGCTTGCACGCGCGCCGGGCTCCGCCTTTGCAGGTGAAGCTCACGCCCATACCGCAATCGGCCTCGACGTAGGACCAGTGCGTTCCCAGACAATAATCGCGTACGGCGATATCTTCCGGAATGCCCTCGATCAGGCGGTTGTAGAGCTTCCACGGCGTTGCGTCGTCGCGCGTGTCGGGGCGGCGGACGGCTTCGTTCTCGGAGCGTTTCATGGCAGCCTTCTCTCCTCGAGGCGGCGTGTTCCGTCGCGCCGCCATTCTTCAATATGCGGTAGAGTATAATATACGTTCAAGAATAAACAACCGGGAAGGGGCTGGCGCTGCGATGCTGTTCTTGTTGACGGGCGACGTGCAAATCGGCAAGACGCGCTGGCTTGAGCGCCTTGCCGCCGAGCTGTCGGGTGACGGCGTGCAGGTTGCGGGCGTGCTGGCACCTGGCGTGTGGCGCGTGCGGGAGCCGCACGAGGTTCCGGGCGAACGGGGGCTGGCTGGCGAGGGTCGCTTCGAGAAGCTCGGCATCGACAACGTGCTGCTGCCCGGCGGCGAGCGCGTGCCGTTCGCGCGGCGGCGAGACCTGGCGCTGGCCGAGGGATCGTTCGATCCGACAAGCCAGAGCGCCTCCGCCCAGCTGGCCTGGGAGATCGCGGACGAGGCTATCGCGCGGGTGAACGCGCACTTCGATCGCATCGCGGCCGAGCTGGCTGCGGTTCCCGCGGGAGCGCCGGCTTTGCCGGGAGAAGCGGGCTCCGGGGGCTACGCGCCCCTCCCCGTCGATCCGGCGGCGGGAATGTTTCACGTGAAACATTCGTTCGCGCAAACATATGTTTCACGTGAAACATCTGGAGCGGAGGCGGGCGAGACCCCGGCCGATCCAAGTACGGGAGGTTCGCGCATCGTCGTTCCGGCGGACGAACTCGACGCTGAGGGCTCCGTTACCGTCGGTGCGGAGGGCGGTTTGCTCGTGGTCGACGAGCTGGGGCGGCTCGAACTCATGCGCGACGGCGGGCTCGTTTCTGCGGTGGCGCTTCTGGAGCGCGGGCCCTCGGCGCGGTTCCCCCATGCGCTCGTTGTGGTGCGTGATTGGCTGTGCTCGAGGGCGGAGGAGCGCTTCGCCGGCGTCTGGGATGGGTCGCTCATGCTTTCGCCGGGCGACGACGCGCGCGGTCTCGTGCGGGCTTCGTTCGGCCTTTCCGGCTGAGATCCGTGCTCGTTGTCGTCCGAAAAACACGCTTCGTCCTGCGATTCCGTGTTTTCGGGCGACAATGCGCCGCTCGCTTGTTGGCGTTCGGCTACTGTGCGTCCGGTGCGTTCGACCATGCGGCCAATTCGACCCTTGCTTTCCTTAATGAGAATGATTATCATTAAAATGGAAGAAAACGAGAAGAGGGAAAGGTGTCCGCATGATCGATCAGACCGCGTTCTTCAGCTTGAGCTACGGGCTCTACATCGTCGGCGCGACGGACGGCGAACGTCGCGCCGCCTGCGTCGCTAACACGTTCCAGCAGGTCACGTCGTCGCCGTTGCAAGTAAGCGTGGCGCTGAACAAGGAGAACGCCACCACGGACGTCATTCTCGACTCCGGCCGCTTCACCGTGTCGTGCCTGGCGCAGGACGCCACGATGGAGCTCATCGGCACGTTCGGCTTCCGTTGCAGCACCGACCTGGACAAGTTCGCCTCTTGCGAGACGGGCGTCGACGCGGCGGGCGTGCCGTTCGTGGCCGAGCAGTGCGTGGCGCGCTTCTCGGTGCGCGTTGTGCAGGCGGTGAACCTGGGCACGCACATCCTCTACATCGGCGAGGTGGAGGAAGCCGAGAAGCTGTGTGCGGGCGATCCGATGACGTACGCCTACTACCACCTGGTCAAGGGCGGCAAGACGCCGCCGAAGGCATCGAGCTACCTGCCCGACGCGCCCGATGCGGCGCCGGCAGCCGCGGCAGCGGCCGGCGAGGGCGACGCGGAGGCTCCGAAGCCCAAGTACGCCTGGCGCTGCAAGGTGTGCGGCCACATCGAATACGGCGACGAGCTGCCCGATGACTTCACCTGCCCCGTGTGCAGCGTGGGTCCCGACATGTTCGAGCGCATCGAGCTGCAAGGCGCGCGAACGGCATAAAAGGGCGGTATAAAGGGGACCGCCTCTTTCTATGCCACCTTTCTGTGTCGGAGCGCGTCCCGAACGGCGATCGGCCGTTCGGGACGCGCTCTACTTGTTCCAAGCGATGAACGCCCAGGTGACCGTTCGGGGCTCGCGCAGGCGCAGGGACTTCTCCGGAAGCCCCTTCTTGTCGGGCTGCCCGGCGCGCTCGTTCGGCACGAGGTTCTCTTCCAGCCAGCAGCGCAGGCGACCGAACGCCTCCGCGCGCTCTTCGGCTCCGACGGTCGCGCCCACGGCATCGTCCGCCATGCGCGCGAACGCGTCGTAGGCATCGTCGAGCGAGTCGAACGTGTCGGTGCGCTCGCTGTCGATGTAGGAAACCTCGGGGCGCAGTCCCTCGTTCGCCAGGATGTTGAACGCATAGAGGTAGTCGCGGCCGAGCACGCTGGAAAGGCCCATGGCGTTGAGGATGCGCTCGTCGGTGCGCGGCGACGAGCCGGTGGCCAGCGTGACGCATACGCGGCGGCGCGCCACGTCGGTGAGGCGCAGCAGCGAATCGCGCAGATCGGCGGTCGCGACGGAGCGCGAGGCGAGCGCCACATCTACCATGCCCGGGCGCACGCCGAGGCTGGGCCAATCGTCGGCCCAGCTCATCTGCTTGGGGAACACCGTGCGCACGCCCTCGCGGTCGAGCGCTTCCTGCAGCTGGCCGAGCATGCCCTGCGAGAAATCGGCGGCCACCACCTTGTGGCCCCGTTTGCCCAACGGCACCGACAGCGCGCCTGTGCCGCAGCCCATGTCGAACACCGTCTCGCCCTCGCGGATGCCGGCTAGCTCGAGGAACCGCTCGACGTAAGGGTTCGGCGCGTCCTTCGTGGTGAACGTGGCCGACCGCTTGTCCCAGTAGCTCGCGTCGTCGAAGCGGCGTCGTGCCTGCTGGAGCCGCTTCCACTCCTCGTTCCAATCGCGGGCGGTCAGCGGGTTGACAAAGGACTCGGACGTGTTGTTTTCGGGCATGGCGCGCCTCTCGCTTTGATGGTTGCGGGCTTTTAGGTACTATACTAGCGAAATGAAACGCCTCTGTGCGCGCGATCCGCCGAATTTATCCCGAAACGAGGAGCATTCATCTTATGCAAGTCGAACTGCTGTACCACACGCCCGACCCCGAGCGCGCGATCGCCACGGCGGCGCGCCTGTGCTACGCGCCCGTCGGCGCGGCCGAGCTGATGGAGGCCATGCCGGAGGAGCGCGTGAAAAGCGTGCTGTCCACCATCATGAGCGCGGGCCATACGTCCACGCTCGAGCACGCCAGCTACACGTTCGCGGTGGACGGCGTCTCGCGTGCCCTTACGCACCAGCTGGTGCGCCACCGCATCGCCAGCTTCAACCAGCAGAGCCAGCGCTACGTGAAGTTCACCGACGGCCTGGCCACGGTGAAGCCTGAAAGCGTTGCCGCGAACGAGGAGACGAACGCGGTGTTCGACGAGGCTATCGCGGCCGCCATCGAGGCGTACGAGAAGCTGCTGGCCGCGGGCGTTCCCGCCGAGGACGCGCGCTACCTGCTGCCGAACGCGGCTGAGACGAAGATCGTTATCACGATGAACGTGCGCGAGCTGCTGCATTTCTTCAGCTTGCGCTGCTGCAACCGCGCGCAGTGGGAGATCCGCGAGATGGCGCACCGCATGCTGGAGCTGGCGAAGCCCACGGCGCCGTTCGTCTTCATGGACGCGGGCGCGCCCTGCATCCGCGGCAACTGTCCCGAAGGCAAGATGACCTGCGGGAACCCGTACCCGCGCGTGAAAAGGGCCTAGCATGGCCGAGCAGAAGAGCGACCTGTCGCGGGCGTTCTCCGAGGACGGTGCGCTGAAGACGCACGTAGGCGGCCAGGCGCTCATCGAGGGCATCATGATGCGCGGCAAGTACAACTGGTCGGTGGCCGTGCGGGAGCCCGACGGCGGCATCTACGTGGAAGAGCATGACCTGGCCTCGGGGCGCAAGAAGAACGGTTGGATGTACTGGCCGCTCGTGCGCGGATGCCGAGCTATGCTGGAGTCGCTCGTGCTGGGCTACAAGGCGCTCGAGATCGCGGCGCTGCATGCGTTCGCGGAAGAGGGGGAAGACGAACCTGCGGCGGCCGAGGAGGCGGGAGGGGTCTGCAGCTCGGACAGTCCTGCTCGCACTAACAGTCCGCTGGACTGTTCGGCTCGTGCGGAACTCGCCTCAGACCCCTCCCGCCCCCTCGGCGATGGCATCGAATCTTCTGCCGACGCCGACGCTGACGGCGGCGACGATGCGCGCCTCGAACCCGTTCTCGCTGGAGAAGGGGAGGAGGAGAGGGCTTTCTCCTGGAAGGAGGATTTCGGGCGGCCGGATACGATGATCGATGCGTTGGGGGCGCAGCGTTCCCTCGAGGTGGTTTCCGAGCCGGAATCCTCTCCCGAGTCCCAGTCTCAGCCCGAACCCGCCAAGAAGTCCTTCATGGACGAGGAGGTGGAGTTCGGCAAGAAAGAGATGGCCGTGTCGATGGTGCTGGGCCTCGTGCTGGGCGTGGTGCTGTTCATCGTGGCGCCGGCGTTCATCACGAACCTCATCGTGGGCGAGTACGACCAGAACACCGTGCTGTGGAACATCGTGGACGGCCTGCTTCGCGTGGGCGTGTTCGTGTTCTACCTGTGGCTGATCGGGCGCATGCAGGAGATCAAGCGCATGTTCGGCTACCACGGCGCCGAGCACAAGACCATCCACTGCTACGAGCACGGCCTGCCGCTCACGCCCGAGAACGCGCGCAGCTTCCCGCGCCTGCACGTGCGCTGCGGCACGGCGTTCCTCATCATGGTCATGGTCATCGCCATCTTCGTGTACACGGTGACGCCCATCAACGGGCTCATCGAGCTGTGGGGCGTGCCGGACGGCGCGCCGAAGCTGGCGCTGGTCATCCTCGTGCGCATCCTGCTGATGCCCGTCATCGCCGGCATCTCCTATGAGATCACGGTGAAGTGGGCGGGCAGCAACCCCGACAACCCGCTGGTGAAGGTGGTGCTGTGGCCCGGCATGCAGATGCAGTACCTCACCACGAACGAGCCCGACGACGGCCAGATCGAGTGCGCCATCGCCGCCATGCAGAAGGTGCTCGAGCGCGAGGAGGCCGAAGAGGCTGGCGAGAAGGCAGCAGCCGGCGCGCCCGATAACGCCGACGAGCCGGCGACGGCGACCGCGTAGAGCGCTCGATCGGGGGTGCGGGCGGAAAACGCTTGCCCCCCCCCCTCGCTGTTATACTCATGCAAAACCGTTCCCTATCCGACTCAAAGAGGTGAGCCGATGGAATATGCCATATCCGCACGAGGCCTGCGGAAGTCTTTCAAGCTCTCGGCCAAGCAGCGCAAGCTCGAACGCACCGATGCGCGCGTGAAGACCGCGGTGGACGGCTTGTCGTTCGACGTGGCGCCGGGCGAGATATACGGGCTGCTCGGCCCGAACGGCGCCGGCAAGACCACGACGCTGCGCATGTTGGCCGCGCTCGTGAAGCCTGACGAGGGCGACGCGCTGATCGAGGGCGTCTCCGTCGTGGACGATCCCGCGGGCGTGCGCAGCCTCATCGGCTTTCTCACGAGCGAGCTCAAGCTGGAAGACGTCTTCTCGCCCGACTACCTGTTCGACTTCTTCTCCGAGCTGCACCATGTCGACGCGCCCGTGCGCGACGAGCGCAAGCGCCAGCTGTTCGCGCGCTTCGGCATCGACCGTTTCGCGCAGACGAAGGTGGCCGACCTGTCCACCGGCATGAAGCAGAAGGCGTCGCTGGCCATCTCGCTCGTGCACGATCCGCGCGTCATCATCTTCGACGAGCCGACGAACGGCCTGGACGTGCTCACGGCCAAGACGGTGACCGACTTCTTGCTGGAACTGGCGGCCGACGGTAGGACGGTGCTCTTGTCCACCCACATCTTCAGCCTGGTGGAGAAGGTGTGCGACCGCGTGGGCGTCGTCATCGACGGGCGCATGGCGGCCTCGGGAACGCTGTCGGAGGTGGCGGGGGAGCGCTCGTTGGAAGACGCGTTCTTCGACCTGTACGCGGCGAGCGTGAAGGAGGCATCGTGAAAGGCAACGCGTGGGCCATCGCGCGCAAGGAACTGGCGCGCTTCTTCAGCAACAAGGCTTCGGCGCTCGCGTCCATCGTGCTGCCGGGCCTGCTCATCTTCCTCATGTGGACGTTCATGGGCGATGCGATGGGCGGTATGTTCAAGACCGATATGAGCAAGCCTCCGGCGGTGGCTGTGGTGAACGCGCCCGAAAGCGTGAAAGCGCTTGCGGCGGATTCGATCGTCGACATGCGGGACGAGCCTTCGCTGCCCGGCGCCGATGAGATGCGCGAACGCATCGAGCAAGGCGACGTCAAGGCGTTCGCGGTGTTTCCGGAGGGCTTCGACGAAGCCGTGGCGGCGTATGACCCCGCATCGGGCGTGCCGGCGCCGCAGGTGGAGATCTACTTCAACTCCACCGACCCCGATTCCAGCCAAGCGCGCTCGACCTTCGCCGCGATGCTGGACTCCTACGAGTCGTCGCTGTCGAACCGCTTCGACGTCAACGCGGGTGGAGCCGGCTACGACGTGGCCGAGGAGCGCGACGTCGCGGGCATGCTCGTGGTGTCCATCGTGCCGCTTCTGCTGCTCATCCTCGTGTTCAGCAGCGTCATGTCCATCGCGGCCGAGTCGGTGGCGGGCGAGAAGGAGCGCGGCACCATGGCCACGCTCCTGGCCACGCCCATCAAGAGGCACGATATCGCGCTGGGCAAGGTGCTGGCCATCACCGTCATCGGCCTGCTCATCGCGGCGTCCAGCGCCATCGGCATCTTCTCGGGGCTGCCCGGCATCATGCAGGGCTCGGTCGACATCAACGTGTACGGCCCGGTCGAATACGTGTTGCTGGCGCTGGTCATCCTGTCGACGACGCTCGTCATCGTCGCGCTGATCACCGTGGTGTCCACGCTGGCGAAATCGGTCAAAGAGGCCACCATGTTCCTGACGCCGCTCATGATCGTGGTGATGCTCGTGGGCGTCCTCGGCATGTTCGGCGACGCGAAGGCCGAGGTTGCGTACTACCTCGTTCCGCTGTACAACTCGGTGCAGTGCATGATCGGCATCTTCTCGTTCGATTTCCAGCCCCTCAACGTGGCAGTCTGCGTGATCGCCAACCTCGCGTACGCCGGCGTCGGCGTGCTTGCGCTGCAGCGCATGTTCGACAGCGAGCGCCTCATGTTCGCGCGCTAGGCCGGCGCCGCTCGCGCGCTATCGAAGAAAGAAGGTTGGTCATGAAGATGATTTTCAAGAACAAGCATGGCATGGTGCGATCCGGATGGATCATCGCGCTGTGCATGGCCGCGTTCTACGCTCTCGGCTATGCGTTCTCCGCCCTGCTCATCGATGCTTTGCGCATGATTCTTGATGCCGCCAGCCTCGATGCTGCGTCATACGATGCGCTCGTCGATTGGATGAGCGCATCGGTGCTGCCCGTTGCCCTGCAGTTCTTGACGGAGGGCATCATGCTGGCCGTCCCCTTGGCTGCGTGGAGGATCATGAGGTATCGTTGGGAAGACCTCGGCCTCCGTGATTTTCGCGCCCGGTTCAAGAAAGACGGCGTTGTCGGGATGGCGCTGGGTTTCGCGGCGTGCAGCGCCATCTTCCTGCTGCTGCTCGCCACCGGCAACGTGGTAGTCGAGGGGGTCAATTCGCCGTTTTCTCTCTCGCTTTTCGCCTGGGTGCTCGTGTTCGTTGCGGTGGGCATCGCCGAAGAGGTCATGAATCGCGGGTTCATCATGTCGGTTTTGCGGAGGACGAACAGCAGGTTCCTGGTGATCGTCGTGCCGTCGCTGATCTTCGGGTTGATCCATCTCACCAATCCGAACGTCACCTTGCTCTCGGTCGTCAACATCGTATTGCTTGGGATCGCCCTTTCCCTCATGTACTACAAATCGGGCAATGTATGGATGTGCATAGGGTTCCATATCGCTTGGAACCTGTTCCAGTCGGTCGTGTACGGCATGCCGGTGAGCGGCTTGGATGTTCCCGCGTTCCTGGTGAGCGCCTACCCGGTTGGAAACCTGCTCAACGGGGGCGGTTTCGGCATCGAGGGCGGCGTGCTCACCACTGTTGCCGCCGTGTCCGTCATGGCGTTCACCCTTTTCTATTACCGCACGTCCGAGTATCGTTTCTTCGGCGACCACGCGAATGCGCCGCAGAGCCCGGCGGCGGTCGGGCAGGACGAGGAGGCTCCCGCGATTCGATAGGAGGCGCGGACCGGTTTCGTATGGAACGCGACCGATTCCGCTATCGTCAAGCTCCCGTAACCTTCCTGCCATCTGGGATGATGGGGCGCATGCTAGACTGAACGATGCATGTTGTCACTGTCAGTCGACCGCGGCGCCCCTCGAAGATCGCGGCCTGGAACCTTTACGGGAGGCGTCAAGCGTGGCTCAAGCGATCACGGTTACGGACATTCGCAAGAACTTCGGCGCGGTCGAGGCGCTTAAAGGCGTTTCGCTCGATGTGGCCGATGGAGAGAAAGTCGTCGTCATCGGGCCGTCCGGCTCGGGCAAAAGCGTGCTCATCCGTTGCATCAACGGTCTTGAGGTGCCCGATTCGGGCACGGTGGTGGTCGAAGGCATGAACCTGTCGGACCGCAAGGTGAACGCCCGTGCGCTGGCTCGCGACGTGGCCATGGTGTTCCAAAGCTACAACCTCTACCCGCACAAGACCGTGCTCGAGAACGTGACGCTGGCACCCATCAAGGTGCTGAAGGTGCCGCGCGAGCAGGCCGAGCGCGACGGGCGCGCCTATCTGGAGCGCGTGGGGCTTTCCGACAAGGTGGACAAGTACCCCGACCAGCTCTCTGGCGGGCAGCAGCAGCGCGTGGCCATCGCCCGCGCCCTCAACATGCATCCCAAGATCATGCTGCTGGACGAGCCCACGAGCGCGCTCGATCCCGAGATGGTGCAGGAGGTGCTCGACGTCATCAAGTCGCTGGCCGAGACGAACATGACCATCGTCATGGTCACTCACGAGATGGGTCTGGCGCGCGAGGCGGCCGACAAGGTCGTATTCATGGAGAACGGCCTGGTGGTAGACCAGGGCACGCCCCATTACTTGTTCGACGAGACCGACAACGCTCGCGTCAAGAGCTTCCTATCGAAGATCCTGTAGGCGCGGCCATGATCACGAGAAGAACGTTCATACGCTCCTCGGCGCTGGTTGCGTCGACACTCGTGCTGGGCGGGGCGACGGGCGGCCTCGCCGGTTGCGCCGGCGGCGCAGACGTGCTGCGCGTGGGCACGAAGATCGACGTGCCCGGCTTCGGCTTCCAGAATCCCGAGACGGGCAACATCGAGGGCATGGAAGTGGACATCGCGCGCGAGCTGGCGAAGCGCATCAAGGGCAGCCCCGACGCGCTGCGGGTGACCGGCGTGAACGTCACCACGCGCGGCGCGATGCTGGACAACGGCACGCTCGATGCCACGCTGGCCACGTTCACCATCACCGAGGCGCGCAAGAAGAGCTACAACTTCTCGCGCCCGTACTACACCGATCACATCGGCGTGCTGGTGAAGAAGTCCTCGGGTATCGTCGATCTCAAAGACCTCGACGGAAAGACCGTGGGCGTGGCGCTGTCGGCCACGACGCGCGACAAGCTGACCGCCGCCGGCGACGAGATCGGCATCCACATGAGCTTCGCCGAGTACTCGACGTATCCGGAGATCAAGATCGCGCTGGTCACCGGCCGCGTGGACGCGTTCTCGGTGGACCGCTCCATCCTGAATGGCTACGTGGACGACTCCACCATGCTGCTGGACGCGCAGTTCGCGCCCCAGGAGTACGGCGTGGCCACGAAGAAGTCGAACACCGAGCTTGCCGACCAGGTGGACGCCGCCATCGGCGCTATGGCCGACGACGGCACGCTGACGGCGCTGCAAGAGCGGTGGGGGCTCTCGACCGAGACGCCTGCCGGCGAGGAAGAGGGAGGCGAGGCGCATGCTTGACATCTTCGCCCCCTACAAGTGGGAGGCGCTGTTCGAGCGCTGGCCCGACATCCTCATGGCGTTCGGCACCACCGTCGGCATCTCGGTGCTCGCGCTGGTCATCGCGCTGGCGCTGGGCATCGTGTTCGGCGTGCTGTCGGTGTCGCGCATCCCCGTGCTGCGCGGCATCACCCGCGTGTACGTGGAAGTGGTGCAGAACGTGCCGCTGCTTCTGCAGGTATTCGTGTTCTACGCCATCTTCCCGCTGCTGGGCCTGTCGCTGGCCGCGTTCTGGATCGGGGTCCTGGCCATCGGCATCTACCACGGCGGCTACATCTCCGAGGTGGTGCGCAGCGGCATCGGCTCCATCCACCGCGGGCAGTTCGAGGCGGCGAAGAGCCAGGGCTTCTCGTACTGGCAGTCGATGTTCGTGATCATCCTGCCCCAGGCCATCCGCATCATCATGCCGCCGCTTGCCGTGCAGGCGGCCAACCTGGTGAAGAACACGTCGGTGCTCGCGCTCATCGCGGGCGGCGAGCTCATGTACTTCTCGAACTCGTTCGCGGGCGCGACGAGCTACTACGGGCCGGTGTACGTGGTGGCGGCGCTGCTGTACTTCGCCATCTGCTTCCCGCTGTCGCGTCTGGCTCTGTACCTGGAGCATCGCACGCGCTCGCATAGGCATCTGGCCACCGGCGACGCCACCGAGGCGTTGGCCGAGGACACGATGGAGGTCACGCCGGGCACGCACGACATCACCGGGCGCGCGGCGGCCGACACGATGGCGGGCGGCGTGCAGACCATGTACGGCACCGTGGACATCGCCCCGGCGCGCGTGGCGCCCTCGCCGCGCCATCCGCTGCACGCGCTTGCCGAGGACGCGCTGGAGCCGGGCGTGGCGCCGGAGGACCCGTACGACCAGACGTTCACCGGCAACCAGGCGGCCGAGATCGCCGACGAGATCGGGCGCGAGATCGCCCAGGAGATCGCCGACGAGTACGGCGACGACGAGCGGGCGGCGCGCGCCATGCGCACGAAGTCCGGGCGTTTGAAGGCGCATCGGCGCCTCGAGCGCCGCGTGGCCGCGCGGCGCGGCGTGGAAGGCGCGCGCGAAACCGGCGCGGCGGTGCCCGTCGCGCCGAGCGCCGCCGCCGAAGGCGAGCGGGACGAGCGGGCGAGCCGTCGCAGCCCCGAGGCCGACGAGGCGCTGGCCTCGCGCGCCGAGACCGTGACGAGCGACCGTATCACGCGCGACGTGAAGCGTCGCGTCGACGAAAGCGCGCGGGCGCGATCCGCGCGCGACCGGGTCCGCGATGAGGCGGAGCTGGGAGAGGAGGCTTTCTTGGATAACGACTACCTGCCGGGCGAGCTGGAGCAGCCCGATGAGCGCATCGCGCAGGTGCGCAGCCCTCGCGACGAAGCCGATCTCGATGCCGAGGCCGAGAGCGCTACGGCGCGGGAAGACCGTCGCGAGCTTCGCGAGGAGCGCCGCGAACGCCGCGAACGCCGCGAGGCGCGCGAGCGGGCCGACCGGACCGGCGGTCCCCAGACCGTGCAGCCCGACGACGTGCGCCTCGACGAGGAGGCGGATCGGGCGCTCGAGGACGCCGAGGAGGCCGCCGAGACCGACGAGCGTTCCATGGACGTCGAGCGCGCCGAGCTGGCCGAGGGCGAAGAGGCGGCCACGACCGACGACGGGCGGAAGGATCGCTGATGAGCGATATCGCCGCGCTGTTCACCTGGGTCAACATGCGCTTCCTGTTGCAGGGGCTCGGCATGACGCTGCTCATATCCGCTTTGGCCATCCTCTGCTCGGTGGTGCTGGGCACGGTCATCTCGGTCATGCGCACGTCGAACGCCCGCGTGCTGCGGGGCATAGCCACCGTGTACATCGAGATATTCAAGAACACGCCGCTGTTGCTGTGGATCATGTTCACGTTCTTCGTGGCGCAGTTGCCGCCCATCGGCGCGGCCGTGCTGGCGTTCACCCTGTTCACAAGCGCGAGCGTGGCGGAGATCGTGCGCGGCGGCCTGGCCAGCGTGCCGCACGGCCAGTACGAGGCGGCGCGTTCGCAGGGCTTCTCCACCGTGCAGACGTACGTGCTGATCATCCTGCCGCAAGCGCTGCGCAACATGGTGCCCGCGCTGCTGTCGCAGTTCGTGACCACCATCAAGGACACGAGCTACCTGTGGGGCGCCATGGCGTTGCAGGAGCTCATGGGCCGCGGCATGATCCTCATGAACAGCTACAACTCCACCGCGCAGATCTTCGCCATCTTCGGCATCATGGCGCTTATCTACTTCATCGTGTGCTTCACGCTGTCGCAGATCGTCCGCGCCTACCAGCGCAGGCTGAAGGAAGCCCGCGCCGCGTAGGGAGGGTTGCACGAGCGCGTTTCCCAGCCATCCCGAGCGCAGCGCGAAGTCGAAGGATCCCCCTGCGCGTCATCCGAACGGCGTTCCGCCGACCGGGGCCGCCGCATGCGACAACAGCGGCGGGCCTATGTGCGGCAAAATCGGGCTTTTGGCAGCACGGAAACGAGCTTCTCGCGGAGGCGGTCGGGCGATCAGGCGTTTTCCCGACAGCTTGGCGATCGGGCGTCTTCTTGCGGCGTTCGAAACGTGAAAACGCTGCCAAAAGTTCGATTTTGCTGCAGATCGATCCCTGGAAACGTGCGCGAGACGGAATTTGCGCCATGCGGCGAGCCGTTCTATCCCGCACCGCTTGCCTCGGCTGCCGACGCTACTGCACGTAGGCGAGGTAGGGGAGGTAAGCCTGCGCGCTTTCGGGGACGGCGAGCGTGACCGTCTGGCCGTAGACCTCGACGGAGACGTAGCCGGGATCGTCGTAGGTGGTGACGGTGCCGTTGATGCCGAGGGCGTTACCGTCGATGGTGCCGGTGGCCGTGGCGGTGGAGGGCAGCGAGGCGGCTTGCCATCCGTCGATGTCGAGCTGCTCGATGGCTTGATCGACCTGGCTTTCGCTGAGGCCGGTCGCCGCGGCGATGCTCGCTTTGCTGCCCTCGAGGGCGCTCTTGGCCTTGTCCTTGAGGCCGGTCGCGTCGATGGCCGCGTTCGCGGCGGCTGCCTTCGCGTCGTTCGCCAGGTCGCTGGCGGGGCCCGATCCGGTGCCCGAGAAGGCGAACACGCCCACGATGCCTACGATGATGAGGGCGATCAGCCCGAGGAACACGCCCAGGACTCGTTTCATGCGTAACCTCCCGTATCTCGACCCAGAGGGCCGTTGCGTTCGGCGGGACGCCGCCGCTGCTGCGTTCGTGGTGCGTGCGGAGCGGGGCGGTGGGTCGTTTCGGCGGCTCATCCCTTGCGATCAAGGGTACCCGAGAACGGGGCGCTTCACAAAACGACCCCAGCATCTTCAACCCGCGGTAACGAAATAACCACTCGATTTCCGGAAGTGCGCATGCGACGCGTGCGCGAGGAGTGCGCCGCCGCTCTGCCGGTACAAACGGGATTGGGAAGAGAGGCGGCCTTTATGACCACGCTCAGCGAATACCATGCGGAGCAGATGAAAGACCCGGAATACGCCGCTGAATACGAGCGTTTGCGGCCGGAGTACGACATCATCGATGCGATTATCGCGGCGCGTGCCGAAGAGAATCTCACTCAGCGCGAGCTCGCGCAGCGGTGCGGCATGAAGCAGAGCGCGTTCGCCCGGCTGGAGTCCGGCAACGCCAACCCCACGCTCGAAACGCTCAAGCGCGTGGCCGAGGGTCTCGGCAAGCAGCTGCGCATCAGTTTCGTCTAGCGCGTCCGTTTTCGCCAGCTTGGCAATTTCTCTCGCGCGGCGCGGAAAATCGTGTATGCTAACACCTGCTGCGCCCGAACGGCGCGGCGCATGCGCGCTTGACGGCGCGCCCATCCCCGCACACGTTAATAAATAGGTGGGGCAACCGTGTGAACGAAACAAGGCTGCGGGAGGCGGCCGGAAAGAACAGGAGGGAACCGCGTGAAGCTGGTGGTAACCGAGAAGAACGACGCGGCTCAGAAGATCGCCGATTTGCTTGGCGTGAAGAAACCCAAGGCGGACAAGGTGTACTCGACGCCGGTGTACCGCTTCGACGTGGACGGCGAGGAATGGGTGACCATCGGCCTGCGCGGCCACATCCTGGAGCCCGACTTCGCGCCGACGATGGTGTACAAGAAGCGCGGGGGATGGCAGGGCGTCACCGAGGAGGGCGAAACGCTTCCGGCGGAGCTGCCCGCGTCGCTGCCGAAGCCCCCGTTCAAAAAGAAGAAGCCCTTCACCGAGGACGGCGTGGAGCTGAAATCCTGGAAGATGGACGCGCTGCCGTACCTCGTGTACGCGCCCATCAACAAGCTGCCCAAGGAGAAGGAGATCATCCGCTCCCTGAAGAACCTCGCGAAGAAGGCCGACTCGGTCATCATCGCCACCGACTTCGACCGCGAGGGCGAGCTCATCGGAAGCGACGCGCTCAGCTGCATCCAGGAAGTGAACCCCACGGCGCCCGTGTCGCGCGCCCGCTACTCGGCGTTCACGAAAGAGGAGATCACGCACGCCTTCGACAACCTCGTCGAGCTCGACGTGAACCTCGCCTCCGCCGGCGCCTCGCGCCAGGACATCGACCTCATCTGGGGCGCGGTGCTCACGCGCTACCTGACGCTCGTGAAGTTCGCCGGCTACGGCAACGTGCGCTCGTCGGGTCGCGTGCAAACGCCCACGCTCGCCCTCGTCGTGGCGCGCGAGCGCGAGCGCCTCGCGTTCGTCCCCGAGGACTACTGGGTGATTCGCGGCGCGTTCGGTGCCGATCCCGACTCGTTCGAGGCCCCGCATGCCACCGCGCGCTTCAAGGCGGAGGCCGAGGCGCAGGCCGTCATGGCCCATGTGGAGGGCGCCACGCGCGCCACGGTGGCGTCCGTCGAGAAGAAGAAGCGCACCGTGCAGCCGCCCGCGCCGTTCAACACCACCTCGCTCATGGCGGCGGCGTCGGCCGAGGGCCTGAGCCCCGCGCGCACCATGCGCATAGCCGAGAGCCTGTACATGGACGGCTACATCTCGTACCCCCGCGTGGACAACACGGTGTATCCGACCTCGCTCGACCTCGCCGACACGGTGAAGGCCATCTCCGGCAACCCGGCCTACGCGCCGTACTGCAAGGAGCTACTGGCGAAGGGCAAGCTCACGGCCACGCGCGGCAAGAAGGAGACGACGGACCACCCGCCCATCTACCCGACCGCCAAGGCCACGCCCGACGATCTGGCTCCCGCCGACTACAAGTTGTACAACCTCATCGCGCGCCGCTTCCTGGCGACGCTGTCCGAGGCGGCCGTCATCGAGGGCACGAAGGTCACCCTCGACGTGAACGCCGAGCCGTTCGTGGCGAAGGGCGACGTTCTGGTGAAGCCGGGCTACCGCGCCATCTACCCCTACGGCCTCAAGAAAGACGAGCAGTTGCCCGCGCTTTCCGAGGGCGAGACCATCGCGTTCAACGGCGCCACCTGCACGAAGAAGCAGACCGAGCCGCCCGCGCGCTACAGCCAGGGCAAGCTGATCCAGGAGATGGAGAAGCTGGGCCTGGGCACGAAGTCCACGCGCCATGCCATCATCGAGCGCCTCTACGCGGTGAAGTACTGCGTGAACGACCCCATCGAGCCCAGCCAGCTGGGCATGGCCGTGTGCGACGCGCTGGACAAGTTCGCGCCGCACATCACGCACCCCGAGATGACGGCCGAGCTGGAAGAGGAGATGGACAACATCGCCGAGGGCCGCACGACGAAGGCCCAGGTGGTGGACACGAGCCGCAACCTTTTGTCCGAGCAGCTGGCCAGCCTGCTGCCGCACTCCGAGGAGGTGAAGGAGGCCCTGGCCGACGCCGTGGCCGCCGACGCCTACGTGGGCCCGTGCCCGAAATGCGGCAAGGACCTGCAGCTGCGCGCCAGCCAGAAAACCCGCAGCATGTTCATCGGCTGCGCCGGCTGGCCCGACTGCGACGTCACGTACCCGCTGCCGAAGGGCAAGGTGGAGGCCGTCCCCGAGCCGTGTCCCACGTGCGGCATGCCCCAGGTGAAGGTGACCGCGTTCCGCAGCAAACCGCGCACCATCTGCATCGACCCGCATTGCTCCACGAACCAGGAGCCCGACGTGGTGGTGGGCGAGTGCCCGGCCTGCAAGGAGAAGGGCATCCAGGCGAAGCTGATCGCGCAGAAGAACCCGCGCACCCTGAAGCGCTTCATCCGCTGCGAGAACTACGATGACTGCGGCACGGGCTATCCGCTGCCCCAGTACGGCGCGCTCACGGCCACCGAGGAGGTGTGCGAGCACTGCGGCGCCCCGATGGTGATCGTCACCACCGCGCGCGGCCCGTGGAAGCTGTGCCCCAACTTCGACTGCCCCGGCAAGGAGCAGAAGGAAGACGAGAAGGGTGCCAAGGGCGCCAAGGGGACGGCGGCCAAGAAGCCGGCGGCGAAGGCTCCCGCGAAGAAGCCCGCGGCGAAGAAAGCCCCGGCCAAACGCGCGCCCGCCGCGAAGAAGGACTAGGCGAAAGCGCGGAAGGCGTGAAGAAACCGTCCGCTTGGCCCGCCGAGAAAACACAGCGACGGGCCAAGCGGTACAATCATGCGAAGTACGATCAACGAGCGAGGAGAGCTATCACATGCCCAAGGTAACCATCGTCGGCGCCGGCAACGTCGGTGCCACCGCAGCCCACATCATCGCGTCCAAGAACCTGGCCGACGTCGTGCTCATCGACGTGGCCGAGGGCCTGCCGCAGGGCAAGGCGCTCGACATGATGCACATGCGCAGCGTCGAGCAGTTCACGGTCAAGGTGATCGGCACGAACGATTACGCCGACACGCGCGATTCCGACGTGGTGGTCATCACTGCCGGCATCGCCCGCAAGCCCGGCATGACGCGCGAGGACCTGCTCGGCGTGAACGCCGGCATCATGAAGTCGGTGATCGGCCAGGCCATGGAGGCGTCCCCGAACGCCGTGTTCATCTGCGTGACGAACCCGCTCGACGTGATGACGACGCTGGCGTTCCGGGAGTCCGGCCTGCCCGCGAACCGTCTCATGGGCATGGGCGGCGTGCTGGACTCCTCGCGTCTGGCGTTCGCGGTGTGCGAGCAGCTGGGCTGCGCGCCGGCCGACGTGACCGCCTGGGCCGTGGGCGCGCACGGCGAGGGCATGGTGTGCTGGCCGCGCTTCACCACGGTGGACGGCACCCCCATCACCGAACTCATGGACGAGGCGGCCGTGGCCAGCGTGGTGCAGCGCTGCGTGAAGGGCGGCGCCGAAGTGGTGGCCTTCCTCAAGACCGGCAGCGCCTACTACGCGCCCGGCGCGTCCATCGCGAAGATGGTGGAGGCCATCCTCACGGATTCGCACGAGGTGATGAGCGTGTGCGCGCACATCGACGGCCAGTACGGCATCGAGGATCTCTACATGAACGTTCCGGTGCGCCTCGGCAAGAACGGCGTCGAAGAGGTCGTGGAGTTCGACCTGAACGATGACGAGCTGGCCGCGCTGCGCGCCAGCGCCGACAGCGTGCGCGCGGGATTGGCGAACCTGCCGGAGTAGTCGATCTGCGAGACGGGGGAGGGAGCCGCGCAGAACTTCCCGCACGCGCAGCGATTGCTGCCGTACGGACTCCTCCTGTCCCTGCCGGTTGAGAGGGTCGGCGTAGATTGCGATAGTGCGGATCGGGGGAGCGTCGCTTGGGCGGCGCTCCCCGTCGTTAAGGGAGGGGTCGCGCTCCCCCTGGGAAGGAAGGGCTCAGCATGCTGGTCGAGATCGACGAGAGGTACTGCATCGGGTGCGGGCGCTGCGTGGACGACTGCGTGGGCGCGAACCTGGAGGTGGAGGGCGTCACGGCGCGCGTGAAAGGGCTCTGCATCCTGTGCGGGCACTGCGTGGCCGTGTGCCCCACCGGGGCGGTGTCCATTCCAAGCTACGATATGGCTGACGTGGAGACATGCGTGCCCGCCGGCGCGGCTGTCGATCCTCGCACCATGCTTCGGGTCGTCAAGTCACGTCGCAGCGTACGCGACTACCTCCCGAATACGATCGAGCAGGACACGCTGCGCCTCGTGCTAGAGGCGGGACGCTACACCGCCACGGCGAAGAACGCCCAAGGCTGCCGCTTCATCGTGGTGCAGGACGAGCTCGACGAGCTCAAGCGCCTCGTGTGGGACGGCATCGAGGGCATGCTGGCGCTCCCTGCCGCCGACAAGCCGCGCTGGGTCAAACTCTACAAGCCCTTCCTGGTCGACGCGCAGGCGGGGCTGCAGGACTTCCTGTTCCGCAATGCGCCCGCCGTCGCGTTCGTGGCGGCCGAGCGCGCCGACGACGCGGGGCTGGCCGCGCAGAACATGGAGCTCGTGGCGGCATCGCTCGGCTTGGGCGCCCTGTTCAACGGCTACCTGTGCCGCGCGGCCGAGGAGCTTCCTGCCGTGAAGGCGTTCCTCGAAGCGGAAAACAAGCCGCTGCAGATATGCATGCTGCTGGGCCATCCCGCCGTCTCCTACCGGCGAACCGCGCCGCGCCGCGCCGGCGACTTCGTGATGAAGTAGCGCATGAAGGTTGTAAGCGTCGAGCAGGCGCGACGGCATCGTTTGCGCGCGCATCATCTCGATCGCGCATACGGCATCGAAGACGCGGCGGAGCTTGCGGGCGCGTGCGGAATGCAGAACACGCCGCCGGGCGCATGGGAGACGGCCTCGTTCAACCGCGCGCCGGCCTGTCGCAGGGAAGATGCCGAGCGCCTGCTGTACGGGGAGAAGACGCTCGTGCAGGCGTGGAGCCTGCGCGGCGCGCCCGTGGTGTTCCCCGCGGCCGAAAGCGCGGCGTTCCTGTCGGCGCTCGTTCCGGCGAAGGGCGAGCTGTGGGCGTACACGAAGGGCATCGGCCTTGCGCTCGATGCGCTAGGCATGGAGTTCGACCGGCTGCTCGAACTGCTCGTGCGGGCGATGCCGCGCCTCGACGACGAGGCGATCGCGAGCAAGGTGGCGCTCGATCAAACGTTGGCGGATTGGGTCGAGCCGCTGCTTCCTGAGAACAAGCGCGCGGCGTGGCGACAGCCGTCGATGTACGGCAGCCCCGACAAGCAGACGGTGGGAGGAGCCGCGGTGTCGTTCTTGCTGCGCCCGTGCTCGTTCATGGGCCTCGTCGTGTTCGGCGAGCGCGCCGGCGCAACGCCCACGTTCACCTCGTACCGAAGGTGGACGGGCGGCGCGCTGCAGCCGGACGCTGACGCTGCCGCGCGCCTGGTGCGGAAGTTCGTCCATTGCTACGGGCCGACGAGGCCCGATGCGCTCGCGGCCTGGACGGGGTGCTCGGGCGCGCAGGCGCGCCGCATGTGGAGGGGCATTGCGGACGAGCTGGAGCCGGTGGAGTTCGGCGGCAAGAAGGCATGGGCGCTGGCGGCCGACCTCGATGCGCTCGCATCGGCGGAGCCGCCGGAGCGCGAGGTGCTGCTGCTTGCCGGCCACGATCCCTATCTCGATCAACGCGACCGCGCCACCTTGCAGGTCGACGTTTCGTTGCAGCGGCGTATCTGGAAGACCGTTGCGAACCCCGGCGTCGTCGTGCGCAACGGGGAGGCCGTGGGCACGTGGACGGCCAAGAAGAAGGGTGCGGGCCTGTCCGTCTCGCTGGCTACGTGGGTTGCCTGCTCCGAACAGAAGCTGCGCGACCTCGCCGAGGCCTACGCCGCCTTTCGGGGTTTGAAGCTGTTGGGCGTGAGCTTCGAGTAGCATCTCGGCTCGTCCCGGGAAACATCGCGAATGCACGGTTTCCGGACTCCATGTGCGGCAAAATCGTCGTTTTGGCACGTCGAGCTCGTTCGGAAGCCGTGGTCCGGAACACCGTCGGAACACGAGCTGGGGTTTCGCCTGGCCGATTCCCAGGAAAAGGCGTCGAAGCCCGTCGAGACTGCCAAAACGACGATTTTGCCGCACATCGCCTTAAGGAAAGGTGCGGCGGGACGCCGGACGCGGGCGAGCGTATGCGTTCATGGGAAGATTTGCCGAAGCGATTGACGGGGGCGGGGAAGGAATAACGTGCTTGCGGTATAATCTCTCCTTATGGAAACCATCATCACGAAATCACAGGTCGCGGACGCAGTCTACGCGGCCATCCCGAAGCTGGCCTGCGTGCTGCCGGCCGATATCGAAGCGGGGCTCGCCGTGGCGCGGGAGCTCGAGGACAATCCGCGCGGGCGCGCGGTTCTCGACCAGCTAATTGAGAACGCGGCGATCGCCGCCGAGGATCGCGTGCCTATCTGCCAGGACACCGGCACCGTGTGGGTCAGCCTCGAGATCGGGCCTGACGTGGCTGTACGCGGCGACGTGTTCGCCGACGTGGACGACGCCGTCGCCCGCGCCTACGACGAGGCGCGTCTGCGCAAGTCGGTGGTGCGCGATGCCGTCCTCGACCGCGCGAACACGGGCGACAACACGCCCGCGTTCTGCGACGTCCATCCCGTGGACGAGCCGGGCGCGGCGCGGCTGCACGTTATGCTGAAGGGCGGCGGCTCGGACAACGCGAGCCGCGTGGTCATGCTGGTTCCGGGTGCCGGCAAGCAGGGCATCGTCGACGAGCTCGTACGCTGCGTGCGCGAGAAGGGCGCCAACGCCTGCCCGCCGCTCGTGGTGGGCGTCGGCATCGGCTCCACGTTCGACAAGGTGGCCGGCTTGGCGAAGCGGGCGCTCATGCGGCCTGTGGACGAGCCCGCGGCCGACGACCGCCTGCGCGCGCTCGAAGAGGAGCTGCTCGCGGCCGTGAACGCCACGGGCATCGGACCCGGCGGCCTGGGCGGCCGCACGACGGCGCTGGCCGTGCGCGTGGCCACGGCGCCGTGCCACATCGCGGCGCTGCCCCTGGCCATCAACATGGGCTGCTCGGCCATGCGCAGGATCACGGTTCCGCTGGCTTGCCAGCCAGCGGAACGGCTCGACGCTGCGGCTTCCCGCCGTACCCGATCTTCGCGCGATGCCGCAGACTTGCGTACCGAAGTACGCGGCGCCTGCGCCATCCCCCGAATCTCAGGCACTGCGGAAACCCTCGCTGACTTCGCTGAACCTGCGTCCGATCGTTCGCGCTGTGCGCGAAGCGCCGCGGATGCGGGCGAGGAGGTGCGCCATGGCTAGCGCTGATCGCATCCGCCTCGCGCTGCCGTTCGACCGCGCCGCGCTGGCCCGGTTGGAGGCGGGCGACTCCTGTCTGCTCACCGGCCCTTTGTACACGCTGCGCGACGCGGGGCACGTGCGCCTCTTGGCCGAGCTGGAAGCCGCCGGCGGCGCGCTGCCCTACGGTCTGGACGGCCAGGCCATCTTCTATGCGGGTCCCACGCCCGAAGCGGCCGGGCGCCCCTTCGGCGCGGTCGGGCCCACCACGGCCAGCCGCATGGATTTCGCCGCCCCCGCGCTGCACCGCGCAGGCGTCGCGGCGACGGTGGGCAAGGGCCGCCGCTCGTCCGAGGTGCGCGATGCCTGCCGCGCGACGGGTTCCGTTTATTTCGTGGCATGCGGCGGGGCCGCGGCCTATCTGGCGAAGTGCGTGGCATCATCGGAGACGGTGGCGTACGACGATCTGGGAACCGAGGCCCTGCGCCGCATCGACGTGGTCGATTTCCCCGTCTTCGTCGGCGTCGACGTATGGGGCCGCGACGTGTACGACCTCGTCTAGCCAGGGCATGCTTTCAAAGGGAGAGGGAACGACCATACCCGTGATACACGAATCCGCACAAGCAACCGATGCCCTGCGCGGCATCTTCATCACGTTCGAGGGCGGCGAGGGCGCCGGCAAGACGACGCATATCCGCTTTTTGTCCGAGACGCTGCGAGCGCACGGCCGCGAGGTGCTGTGCCTGCGCGAGCCCGGCGGCACCGAGGTGGGCGAGCAATTGCGCGCCGTGGTGTTGGACCCGGCGAACGGCGGCATGTCCGACGAGGCCGAGCTGCTCATCTACGAGGCCGCCCGCGCGCAGCTGATGGCGCAGGTCATCGCGCCCGCGCTGGCGCGAGGGGCCGTGGTGCTGTGCGACCGTTTCACCGATTCGACGGTGGCCTACCAGGCCTACGGGAGGGGCTTGCCGCGCATGTTCGTCGACCGCGTGAACGAGTTCGCCTGCCAGGGCGTGCATCCCGACCGCACCATCCTCATGACCACGGGCGGCGAGGCGAACGTGGGCCTCGTGCGCGCGACGCATCGGGGGGCGGCCGACCGCCTCGAGCAGGCGGGCGAGGAGTTCCATGCCCGCGTGAACGAGGCGTTTCTGGAAATCGCCCGGCGCGACCCCGAGCGCGTGCGCGTGGTGGTCTCCGACGGCAACAAGTCGCAGACGGCTGCTGCGGTGTTCGCCGAGCTGGCCGACCTGTTCCCCTGGATGGCGCAGGTCGTCGACGACGACCCTGCCTTTTTCGACCGCCTCGACGTGAAGCGTTCGAAAGTGGAGGCGTAAAGCCGTGGCCGACGCGTTCGAGAACATCCTCGGCCAGCCGCAGGTGCGCGAGTTCTTGCGCGCCACGGTGGCGCATGACAAGGTGAGCCACGCCTACCTGTTCACGGGCCCCGCCGGGTCGAACAAGACGATGGCCGCCTACGCGTTCGCCCAGGCCGTGCTGTGCCCGAAGGGCGCCTCCGGCCCGCGCGGCGGCAACTGCGGCGTGTGCGACGCCTGCCGCCGCATCATGCGCAAGAAGCATCCCGACGTGCGCTACTTCGCGCCCGAAGGCGCGGGCGGCTATCTGGTCGAGCAGATCCGCGACATCGTGGCCGATACGTCGATGGCGCCCATCCAGGCGCACAAGAAGGTCTACATCCTCGATCGCGTCGACCTGCTGGGCGTGCAGGCCGCCAACGCGTTCCTCAAGACGCTGGAGGAACCGCCGTCGGACGTGGTGCTGATCCTGCTCGCGCGTACGCGCGAGAGCGTGCTGCCCACCATTCTGTCGCGTTGCCAGGTGGTGCCGTTCCGCACCATCCCGGCAAGCGAGGCGGCCGGCATCATCGTGCAGAACACGGGCGCGTCGCGCGAGCAGGCGCGCATGGCCGTCGAGGCCTGCGACGGCTCCATCACGCGCGCCGTGGAATTCCTGAAGTCGAACGAGCGCATGGCCTTCCGCGTCCGCGTGCTGGAAGTGCTGGGCTGTCTGCGCAAGGCCGACGACTGGGACGCCGTCGGGTTCGCCAGCGACCTTGTGGTGCTGGTGAAGGCGCCGCTCGACGTGGCGCGCGCCGAGCAGGAGCAGGAGCTCGCCGAGAACGCGGACTTCCTGGCGAAGTCGGCCATCCGCCAGATCGAGGCGCGCAACAAGCGCCAGCTGACGGCCAAGACCTTCGAATCGCTGCGCCAGCTCACGGCCATCGTGCGCTCGTGGCTGCGCGACGTGCTGGCCGTGTGCGCCGAGACTCCCGAGCTCGTCATCAACGTGGACGCCCGCGCCTCGATCATGGAGGCGGCGGAGGCCACCGACGAGGCGCGCGCCGCCGCCGCGCTTGCGGCCGTGCGCCGCTGCGACGAGGCTATCTCGTATAATGTATCACCGGAAACGTGCATCGACGCGATGCTGTTCGAGATAAGAGAGGTGCTCTATGGTTCGCATAGCGCCGATTAACCTGTACTACAACCCGAAAACGCTCTGGTTCGACGCCGGGGACCTGGACGTGCGCGCCGGCGACGGCGTGATCGTGTCCACCGCTCGCGGCACCGAGTTCGGCCGTGCGGCCCACGACGTGTTCGAGGCCGACGAGACGCAGATCAAGAAGCTGAAAAGCCCGCTCAAGCCCGTCAAACGCATCGCGACGGACGAGGACGAGGCGCGCGCGGCCGAGCTGGAGGCGAAGGGCCGCGAGGCGCTGCCCGTATTCAAGGAGATGGCTGCCGAGGGCAACGGCGACATGCACCCCGTGTCGGTGGAGTACCTGTTCGAGGGCGACAAGGCCATCTTCTACTTCGAGGCCGACGAGCGCGTGGACTTCCGCGAGCTCGTGCGCAAGCTGGCCGCGCACTTCCGCGTGCGCATCGACATGCGCCAGATCGGCGTGCGCGACGAGGCCCGCATGGTGGGCGGCCTGGGGCATTGCGGCCAGGAGCTGTGCTGCAAGCGCCTGGGCGGCGAGTTCTGCCCCGTGTCCATCCGCATGGCGAAGGAGCAGGACCTCTCGCTGAACCCGCAGAAGATATCGGGCGTGTGCGGACGGCTCATGTGCTGTCTGCGCTACGAGTTCGACGCGTACAAGGACTTCAAGAGCCGCGCGCCGAAGCAGAACGCCACGGTGGAGACGCCCGACGGGCCGGCGAAGGTGGTGGATCTCGACGTGCCGCGCGAGATCGTGTCGCTGAAGATCATGGGCGAGAAGCCCGTGAAGGTGCCGCTGGCCGACTTCGACCCGCCCGAGGAAGGCTCGAACCGCCCGAACCGCGTAGGCGAGGAGGCGTGGCAGGACGCGACGACGGCCGACCCTATCGGATTTGCGGGCGAGTCGGCGCTGTTCGGCACCACGACGCAGCTGACCGGGCAGGACAAGCTGGCCGATCCGGGTTCCGTGCGCCGCACGGGCCGCGGCGGTCAGAAGCCGTCGAAGGGCGGCGGCCAGAAGGGCGGCGGCAACGGCGGCCAAAAGGGCGGCGGCAAGCAGGCCGACGCGCAGGCGCAGAGCGCGCGCAAGCCGCGCAGGAGGCGCTCGACGAAGGTCGGCGGAGAGGGCGCTGCCGCCCCCGAGGCGGCCGAGGCGCAGAAGCGCAAGCAGAAGCAGCAGGGCGGCGGCTCGCCGAAGGGCGGGCAGAGCGGCCAGCAGCAGAAGCGCCGGTCAGGCCAGGGCGGTCAGGGCGGCAACGGCGGAGGCAAGAAGCAGCAGGGCCAGCGCCAGGGAGGCGAGGGCGCTAAGAAGCAGGGGCCCAAGGGCATGCAGCCCTCGAAGCCGCGTCCCGGCCAGAAGTCCTCGGGCCTGCGCCAGGGCCAGAAGCCGCAGCAGCCGCGCCAGGACAAGGCGCCCCGCCCCGAGCGCTCGGGGGCTCCGAGCGGCGAGGGCGGCCGCCCGACGGGAGACGGCGGGCATCGCCGCGCCCGTCGCCGCAGCCACAAGGCGGGCGGCTCGGACGGCGCGGGCGCGCCCGGAGCGGGCGGCGCGGCGCCGAGCGGCGAATAGCGGACGTACGGAGGAGGCTCATCGGGAATGAAGATCGACTACGCGCTGTTGACTGACCTGTACCAGCTCACCATGGCGCAGGGCTATTGGGAGACCGGCCAGGGCGACACGCAGGCCTGCTTCCACATGTACTTTCGCGACTACCCGTTCAAGGGCGGCTACGCCATCGCGTGCGGCATGGCGCAGCTGGCCGACCTCGTGGACGAGTTCTCGTTCTCGGACGAGGACGTGGCCTACCTGGGCTCGCTCGACGCGCCCGGCGGCGGCAAGCTGTTCAAGCCGGAGTTCCTCGACTACCTGCGTACCTTCGAGCTGCGTGTGGACATCGACGCGGTGCTCGAGGGCACCGTCGTGTTCCCGCACGAGCCGCTGGTGCGCGTGACCGGCCCCATCATGGATTGCCAGCTCATCGAGACGGCGCTTCTGAACTGCGTGAACTTCGAGACGTTGATCGCCACGAAGGCGGCGCGCGTGTGCCTGGCGGCGCAGGCTCCCGTGGCGGAGTTCGGCCTGCGGCGCGCGCAGGGCGCGGGCGGCGGCTTGTGGGCCAGCCGTGCGGCCGTCGTGGGCGGGTGCGCCTCCACGTCGAACGTGCTGGCGGGCAAGCTGTTCGACATCCCCGTGTCGGGCACGCACGCGCACTCGTGGGTCATGTCGTTTCCCGACGAGCTCACGGCGTTCCGCGCGTACGCCGAGGCGTTCCCGAAGAACTGCGTGCTGCTCGTGGACACCTACGACGTGGAGCAGGGCATCAAGAACGCCATCACGGTGGGACTGGAGATGCGCGAGCGCGGCGAGCGCCTGAGCGGCATCCGCATCGACTCGGGCGACTTGTCGTGGCTCGCGCGCATGGCGCGCGCCATGCTGGACGAGGCGGGCCTGACCGACTGCGGCATCGTGCTGTCGAACGATCTGGACGAGTTCACCATCCAGTCCATCCGCGACGAGGGGGCCCAGGTGACCTCGTGGGGCGTGGGCACGAAGCTGGCCTGCGCCTACGACCAGCCCACGCTGGGAGGCGTGTACAAGCTGTCGGCCACGCGCGCCTCGGGGGAGAGCGAGTGGACCGACCGCCTGAAGATCTCCGAGTCGGCCGCCAAGCTGACCACGCCCGGCGTGCTGGACGTGCGCCGCTACTTCTACTGCGGCAGCGGGCGCTTGGCCGGCGATATGGTGTTCGACGTGAACGCGCCCGGCGACAAGCTGCGCGAGGTCATCGTCGACCCGTCCGACGACCTGCGGCAGAAGAACCTCTCGGGGCTGTGCTCCGAGACGCTGCTCAAGCCGCTCGCGCGCGACGGCCGCACGGTGCTCGACGCGTCCGAACGCGACGCATGGGCGGCTCGCGAGCGTGCCCAGGCGGGCCTCGCCACGCTCGACGAGAGCCAGAAGCGCATGCTGAACGCCCACACCTATCCGGTAGGCCTCGAATATGGTCTTTTTGAGCGCCGTCGCGATCTGGTTGTGAAGCTGCGGGGCATCGCGTAGTGTACGAGGGTACGTCATCGACTGGTTCGGGCGCCTGTGCCCCATGTCAAGGAAGGATGTCATGATCAAGATACTCACCGATTCGGTCGCCTCCATTCCCGCCGACGTGGCGCGCGAAGCCGGCATCGACGTGGTCACCCTGTTCGTGAACCGCGAGGGATGCGAATACGCGGACTCTGAGATGGATTTGGACGCGTTCTACGCCGACATCTATGACATGGTAGACAACATCCCCACGTCCAGCCAGCCGTCCCAGCACACGCTGGAAGCCGTGTTCGAGGAGGCGGCGCGCGCGGGCGACGAGGTGCTGGGCATCTTCATCTCGTCGGAGCTGTCGGGGACCTACGAGGGCGCCGTGCGCGCAGCGCGCGCCGTGAAGGCGCGCAACATCGACTTCACCTACGTCATCGTGGACTCCACGTCGTGCGGCTACGACGAAGCGTGGCCGGTGTTCGACGCGGTGGCCGCGCGCGACGCGGGCGAGGACCTGGCGGGATGCGCAGCGGCGGCGCTGCGCGGCATCGAGTCCACCCGCTTCCTGTTCACGCCCGAAACGCTCACGTTCCTGCAACGGGGCGGGCGCATCGGCAACGCGGCGGCGCTGCTGGGCAACCTCATCCAGCTTTCGCCCGTGCTCACGGTGAGCGACGGCAAGGCCGACACGTTCGCGAAGGTGCGCACGCGCAAGAAGGCGCTCGACCGGATCGTGACCGAGTTCAAGAAGGATGTCGAGCAGCACGGCCTGAAGCACGTCGTGGTGCACTACATCGGCGACAAGGCGCCGGCCGTCGCATGGGCGCGCGAGGTCGTCGAGCCGCTCATCGGGCGCACGGTGAGCGTGTTGCCGGTGAGCCCCGTCATCGGCCTGCACGTGGGACCGGCCGTGGGGCTTGCCTATGAGTGCGCAAGCGCCCTGGCCGGCAAGATCAGCGGCCCGGTGCAGGCGCGCGCCTGCGCTTCGTAGAGTCGCGCGATCGTCCGATACCGTATGCAAACCGCTCAGAAAGCGAGAAACGCTCATGCAGCATAAGTGCAACCTCATCATCGATTCGTGCTGCGACCTGCCGTTCGAGGTCGTCGACCGGGAAGGCGTCGAGCTTATCAGGTTCCCCTACATCATGAGCGACGGCGAGCATGCCGACGATCTGTACCAGACCTCGTCGGCGCACGATTTCTACCAGGCGATGCGCAACGGCGAGGAGCCTACCACCGCGCAGGTGCCCGTGCCCGTGTTCCGCGACGCGTTCGAGCGCGCCATCGCAAGCGGGGTGCCCACCGTGTACTTGAGCTTCTCCAGCGGGCTGTCCGGCAGCTTCGATGCAGCGGCGCTCGTGCACGACCAGCTGATGGCCGAGCATCCGGACGCCGAGCTGTACATCGTGGACACGTGCTTGGCCTCGGTGGCCGAGGCGCTGCTGGTGTACGAGGCGCTGCGTCAGCGCGACAACGGCATGACGGCGCAGGAGCTTGCGCGCTGGGCCGAGGAGGCGCGCTACTTCGTGGACGCCGAGTTCATGGTGGACGACCTGGAGGCCCTGCGCCGCGGCGGCCGCATCCCCAGCTCGGTGGCGTACGCGGGCTCGAAGCTGGACGTGAAGCCGCTGCTCACCATCACCGTCGACGGCAAGCTGTCGCTGGCGGGCGTGGCGCGCGGGCGCAAGAAGGGCATCAAGCAGCTGGCCGAGTACTACAACAAGCGCAAGGCCGACTCGCGGCCGGGTCGCTGCGTGGTCATCGGCAACGCCGACTGCCCGAAGGACGCCGCCCGCCTGCAGGAGGCGCTGGGCAAGGGCGACGACAGCATCCTGTTTCTGGAGAGCAGCATCGGGCCGGTCATCGGCAGTCACGTGGGGCCGGACATGATCGCGGTGGTGTTCTGGGGCAACGACAAGCGCGAGGAGCTGTCGGTGGCCGACCGCATCGCGAAGAAGGTCAAGGGCGGCGAGTAGCCCGCGCGCGAGCGGCTCGCGACACATGGAATTCGAACGCATCGGGAAAGGTGCTTAGATGGAACTTTCGTTCGTATACTCCGGCAACGAGACGGTGGGCGCTATGGTGGTGTCCCGCCTGGAGGCGGCCGGCTGCACGCGCACCGACGACGTCGCGCATGCCGAGGCCATCATCACGTACTGCACGTCGCAGACGGCGCTGGAAGACGCGTACTTCGACGAGCAGGGGCTCGTGCAGGCGGCGGGGAAGGGCGCGCTGCTCATCGACCTGTCGGCGTCGACTCCCAGCTTCGCGCGCGAGCTGAACGCCGTGGCCGTGGTGAGCGACCTCATGTCGGTGGAGGCGCCGCTCGTGGTGGTGGACGTGGCCCGCGCCGACGCGTTCGGCGACCGCGACAACCTGGTGTGCTTCGTCGGCGGCGACGAGGAGGCCGTGGCGGAGGCGCGTCCCGTGCTGGAAGCGATCGCCGGCACGGTGCAGGAAACGGGCGGGGCGGGCTCTGCGCAGCTCGCGCGCGCCGCGTACACGCTGCAGACGACGGCGCAGGTGATCTCGGCCGTGGAGGCCGACGCGCTGTACCGCGCCGTGCGTCGCTCGTCGGCCTCGCTCGACCAGGCGACGGAGCGCGTGGGTGCGGCGACGCCCGTGGCCGAGCAGGTGCTGGCCGCGGTGAACACGGGGCGTTTCGACGGCATGTACACGGTTGAGATGTTCATGGCCGAGCTGTCCGCCGCGCTGACGGCGGCCGACGACGTGGACCTCATCCTACCGCAGGCCGAGGCGTGCCTGCACCTGCTGGAGCTGCTCGCCGTCATCGGCGGCTCCGACAAGGCGCCTGCAGCGCTGGCGCTGGTGTACGGCGAGGAGAAGACGTGCGCCGAGCAGGGCCTCGACTGGACGCGCGCTGAGCAGGCCTACGGCGACGTCGCCGAGGGCTTCGACGACCTGGACGACGACGGCCACGACCACGGGCACGACCACGGTTCCTTCGGCGATTATCCCGGCTACGGCGCGTATTCGGCCAATTAGGGTTCCGTCGGCCTACGGCCGACGGACCTTGCCGACGCTGCGGGCGGCTGTGGCACCCGATCTCGCCGCGAAGCCGAGGACTCGCGTACCGAAGTATCCCCTGCGGGGACTTCTTGCAGGATGCGCTTCGTCCTCGCCTTCCTCACGATCTCGGACACCACAGCCGCCCTCTCTGACATTATTGGACCGGTGAGTCTATGAATCTGGCATTATCAACATGCGACCTCTGCCCCCGCTCGTGCGGGGTCGATCGGGCGGCGGGGGAGCGCGGGGCGTGCGGGGCCGACGGGCGCCTCGTGGTGGCGCGTGCGGCGCTGCATTTCTGGGAGGAGCCTCCCATCAGCGGGTCGCGCGGCAGCGGCACGGTGTTCTTCGCGCACTGCCCGCTGCGCTGTGTCTACTGCCAGAACGCGGTGATCGCCGCGGGCGAGGCGGGCGCGGAGGTGAGCGTCGAGCGCCTGGGCGAGATGTGCCTGGAGCTGCAGGAGCAGGGCGCGCTCAACGTCAACTTCGTCACGCCGACGCATTACGCTCCCGAGGCGCGCGCGGCCGTCGCCTGGGCGCGCGAGCGAGGGCTGGCGCTTCCCGTCGTATGGAACACGTCCGGGTACGAGACGGTCGCCGCCGTGCGGGCGAACGCGGGCACGGTCGACGCGTACCTCACGGATTTCAAATACGCCGACGCCGAGCTGGCGCGGCGCTACTCGCATGCGCCCGATTACCCCGAGGTCGCCCTGGCGGCGCTCGAGGCCATGGTGGAGGAGGCGGGCGGACCGACGTTCGACGAGGTGGACGGCGAGCAGCGTCTGACCGGCGGCGTCGTGGTGCGCCACCTCATGCTGCCGGGCGCGCTGGAGGACTCGAAGCGGGTCGTGCGCCTCGTGCACGAGCGTTTCGGCGACGCGGTGCTGCTGTCGCTGATGAACCAGTACACGCCCGTGCTGGCGGACGCCGCGAAGGCGGGCGACGCGCGAGCCGCGGCGACGCTCGACCGCTGCCCCGAGCTTGCCGAGCGCGTCTCCGACGACGAGTACGAGCTTCTGCTCGATTACGCCGACGAGCTGGGCGTCGAGGACTACTTCTGGCAGCAGGGCGGAGCCGCCGAGGACAGCTTCATCCCCGCGTTCGACCTGTCCGGCGTGCGGGAGCCCGATCGCGCGTAAGGCGGGCTCTACCCTCCCTCCCTCGGCCGTCCTTGGGCGCATTCCTCCGCTCCGAATGGCGAAAAGAGGTTGAATTCGGAAGCATCGAAGAGGGTTGCGCGTGCGGAGGCGCGCTTGCTTTGGCATCGCCGCAGGTCGTGGAAGCGGCTGGATTCCAACGAGGCGCACCGGGCGGGTTCGATGAGCCTCGTCCTTCCGAATTCGATGCTTTTTCGCCATTCGGAGCGCGGGGGGATGCATGGGCTGACGTTGCCGGGACGCCGCCCCTGCCGTATCTTGCCTGGTCTTGTCTGCTTTGCGCAGCAGAGCGATGGTTGGAACAAATGTTTCACGTGAAACAATCTGGCGAAGACCTGCGGCTGGAAACGGCATTTCGAAAGACCCGCCTTCGGGTATGCGGGGGCGGTTGATGGATTCATCGCGGTTGTTCCGACGGGGAAACGGGTCGGCGCCGCGTTGGCATCTTGACCGTCGACGCGAATTCGGGGTTCGCGCGCGAGGACGGCCTGCCTGCGGTTAGCCGTTGGCGGAAAGAGGGGGCGGCCGCTTCGCCGACGCGCTTCCGAAGTCCCCATCCCGAAGGGCTTCGGATCCGCATCGAATCGCGCGGTGACGTGGAGGGCTGCCGCTTCGCAGGGACGCGCGGACGTTAGCGCGGGGAGATTTCCTTTCCGGGGAGGTCTTCCTGCATCTCGGTGATGTTCTTCCAGAAGCGCTTGGGCATGAACTGGCGGCGCAGCTCGGGGTTGTAGCGGGCCTCGACGGCCACGGTGTCGTAGAAGCGCTTCCAGGCCTGCTGCATGAGGCGTTCCTCGGACGCGCGGTCGGGCAGGTCGACGTTCTCCGTTTGGACGAGGTACCAGTCGCGTCCTTCGTAGACGCCGGCGATGTTGTGCGCCTCGTCGAAGATGATGAAGGGCTGCGTGTTGAAGCGCCCGCTGAACCAGTCCATGAGCAGCGGGATGACCGAGGCTGCGGGGTTGCAGCGCGCGAACCACACGCCGTTCTCCAGATGCTCGAAGCGGAGGAACTGCAGCATACGATGCCGCTCGTTCATGACGGAGCGGGCGAGGCGGTGGAGCGGCTCGACGGCAGGGTGGGCGAGGTCGCCCAGCACGCTGCGGCGGGCCTTGCCCGTGCAGGCGAACTTCCCGCACGCGCCGCCGCATGATCCGCGGCGCTTGCAGCCGGAGCAATCGTGCGGCCTGCTCTGCGCCATGGCGTAGCGGATGAAGCGGTACACGATGGTGCCGGCGTCCGGGTGGTCGCTGAGCGAGGCGTGCTTGACGGCATCGTAGGCGGCGTCTCCGCACGCCCTCCTGATGCCGCGCCGAACGCGCACGGCATGCTCCTCGTTCGTCTCGATGACGCGCACGGTTTGGCCGAGCCGCGGCTGCAGGACGTCGGCGCGGGCGACGTCCTGCGGGTCCTCGCGGCGCGCGTACGCCTCGAACACGGCGGACAGCAGGCCCTCGAGCGAGCCGTCGTGGCAGTAGGCGACCTCGGCCAGGGGTTCTTCGGGGAAGAGGGGCTGGTTCTCGGCGGGCTTTCGGCTCATGCGCACACGGCTTCCGGCGTTTCGAGGGCTCGCTGCCATCCGTACGTCCCGTCGGCGCTCGCGGCGCGGCCGGACGACGACGCCTCGTTCGAGGAGCGCTCCGCATCGCTGCAGCACGCCGCTGCGGCCGCATCGCCGCTTTCCAGAGCACGCGCGCCCGACCCGCCTGCGATGCGGGCCTTCTCGGGAGTCTCGACGCTCTCGAACAGGCTCATCTGACCCGGAGTGGTCTTGTCGGCGCGGCGGCCGTTGTTGCCGCCCTTGATGGGCGCGGCCAGCTGCGCGCGCAGCCCCTCGCGGGAGAAGTCGACGCCCTGGCCTGCGTAGCCGCCGCTGCACGTGATGAAGAAGCGGGCGCGCTTGTAGGCGATGCCCAGCTTGCGCAGCTCCGGCTCGCGCAAGCAGGCGGTGCGCCGTGCGCGCACGATGAGGTTCGCGCCGCGCACGCCGATGCCGGGCACGCGCAGCAGCGCCTCGAGCGGGGCCGTGTTCACCTCCACCGGGAAGAAGTCGAGGTGGTTGATGGCCCAGTTCGCCTTCGGGTCGAGGTCGGGATCGAGGAAGGGGTTGTCCTCGTCGATGATCTCGGTGACGTCGAAGCGGTAGAAGCGCAGCAGCCAGTCGGCCTGGTACAGCCGATGCTCGCGGTTGAGCTGGACGGCGTCGGTGCCGGGCAGGCGCTTGTCGTCGTTCACCGGCGTGTAGGCGCTGAAGAACACGCGCTTGAGCGACAGCGTGCGGTAGAGCGCGGCCGACAGGTTGAGGATCTGGAAGTCGCTTTCGGGCGAGGCTCCTACGATCATCTGCGTGGACTGCCCGGCCGGCACGAAGGCGCGCTCCTTCTTCTTGGGGCGGATCTGCCTCATGTAGGTGGTCTGCTTGCGCACGAGCGCGCGCGTGTCCTTGTCCACGGCGATGTTGTCGCGGATCTGGCGCATGGGCGCGATGATGCGCTGTTTGTCCTTCTGGGGCGCGAGCAGCTGCAGGCTCTTCTGGGAGGGCAGCTCCATGTTCACGCTCATGCGGTCGGCTAGGTGCCCCAGCTGCTGCACGAGCTCGGGCGAGGTGCCGGGCACCGCCTTCGCGTGGATGTAGCCGCGGAAGCCGTGCTCCTCGCGCAGGATGGAGAGCGTCTGGATCATGAGCTCGGTGGTGTAGTCGGGGTTGCGGATGACGCCTGAGCTGAGGAACAGGCCCTCGATGTAGTTGCGGCGGTAGAACGCGATGGTGAGGTCGGCCAGCTCGCGCGGCTTGAACGCGGCGCGCGGCACCTCGTTCGACGCGCGGTTCACGCAGTAGGCGCAATCGTACACGCAGACGTTGGTCATGAGCACCTTGAGCAGCGTGATGCAGCGCCCGTCGGCCGCGAAGCTGTGGCAGCAGCCGGCGGCCAGCGTGTTGCCTAGCTTGCCCTTCTGCGCGTCGCGGTCGATGCCCGACGACGTGCAGGCAACGTCGTACTTAGCAGCGTCGGCGAGAATCTCGAGCTTGGCAACCAGATCCATTCGTCCATCCGTTCGTCAGATCAAATGTTCGCGGGAATGTTTGTTCGTATATAGTACGCAAACGAGTGTTCGAAGTCAAGGGTAGGGAAGAGGAGTCGAACCCGGATTCTTCCGCTCCTTGCGGCATGCGGCGGCTGGGCTGGTTTTTCGGAGCTGCTGGAGCGGCGTCTCGCATGAAGCGTGCGGATCGGCTTTAGTTGTCCGAGGGCGCTTCATGCTTTCCGACGAACCTGCACGCCGTGCGTTCTCGCGTTTCCCCTTGTCTCTCGACGGCCCGGAGGATTCGCTTCGCGACGAGCAAGGGTATACTGATGCTTGCATGATATGGAAACGAGAGCGAAGGAGCGGGCGATGGTGGCGGTGCTGTGCGTGGGTTTGGGCGGCTTCATCGGATCGGTAGGGCGCTATCTGCTGGGCCTCGTGCCGGTCGAGGGCGACTTCCCGCTCATGACGTTCACCGTCAACTTCGCGGGCGCCGTGCTCATCGGGGCGGTGTTCGAGGCCGCCACGGAGGGCTCCAGCTTGCCCGACAACGCGGTGTTGTTCCTCAAGACCGGCGTGTGCGGCGGCTTCACCACGTTTTCCGCGTTCTCGCTGGAGACCCTCGCCTTGCTCGAACGCGGCAAGTACGCGACGGGCGCGCTGTACGCATGCGGAAGCGTGCTCGCTTGCCTTGCCGGCGTCGTGATAGGGCGGCTGGCCGTGCGCGGCGTGCGCGCCGCCCTGACCGGCTCGGCCGCGGCGTAGGGGCGGGCGCCGCGCTCTGCGCGCACGCCCCTACGCCCTTCGATCTCGCGCCCGCCGAGCGGGTCGCGCTATTTCGCGCGGGTCGCGTTGCCCGGATCGATGGACATGCTCTGGAAGCGGTTCTCCATGTACTGGTTGTCGAAGTGCTCGGCGAAGAAGTGCGCCACGGCCGTCTCGGGAGGTTTTCCAGCCTCGCGCTGGTACCAGCAGTCGAGCGACAGCAGCGTCATCGCCCCGTCGACGATCATGAGCGCGGCGCACACCGTGGTGACCGCGTAGCGCCAGTTCCAAGGGATGAGGTTCACCAGCTTCAACATCCAGGGAAGAAGCAGCTTGATCCACACCACGCCCAAGACGCCCCACATGGCCATGAACATGCCGTTCGTGCGCCCGTCGATGGACAGGAACGTGCCGGAGTAGTCCCACGCCACGATGCCGAAGGCGAACTGCATGAACCAGCTGGTCAGATACTCGAACGCCCCGCCGATGACGGCGCTCACCAGGAAGATGAGCACGACGTTCTTGTCGTGGAATCGGTTCAGGGCGACCGTCATCAGCACCGCGCCGAAACCGTAGATGGGCGAGAACGGGCCGAACAGCAAACCCGCGCGATCCTGGTAGTGCCCTGGATTCACGACGAGGAAGTGGTATACCGTCTCGATCATGAGTCCCAGCACGCAGCACACGACGAAGATCCAGAACAGGTTGAAGAAGTTGAGCGCGATGAAGCCCTTGCCGGTCTCGTCGCGGCCGAGCGTGCCTTCCTCGGCTGCCTCGCGCGTTTCCATGTCGCGCAGTTTGCGGCGCAGCTCGCGCTCTTCGGCCAGCGACGGGTCCACGTAGCTCGACAGCGCGACGAGCACGACCAGCACCACGCCGTAGGGGATGAGATCGGGCGTGAGGCCGCTCAGCATCATGTCGCAGAGGATCACGAGGATGAGGATGACGATCATGACCTCGGCGATCTGGGCCGTGCGACGCCGTTTGTCGCGCAGCAGTCGGATGCCCAGGATGACGAACATGGCGGACAAAACCGTCATGAGCACCGCGTCGGAGACGAAGATGACGAGGGCGGCGGCGGACAGCTCCTCGACGATGGCGCCCTGTTGCAGGGCCATCACCATGCCGACGATGAGCAGCGCGAGCACCGGCACGAGCGCTGCGCCGCTGACTATGCACAGGATGCCGAACACCTTGAGCGGAAGGGGGATCTTGCTATTGGACGCAGGCGCGCCTTCGTCGAGGTTGAGTCCGTTCTCGACGCGGTCGTGCTTACCCATGGCGATGTTCTCCTCGAATGCGCTTCTATCTGTCGCGTCAAAGTATAGCCGAAGAGCGGGCGCCTCGCGCGGCGACTACGACGAGGGGCGCGGCTCGTCGGGGGCGACCTCCTCTACGAACCAACGCGGACCCTCGTAGAACAGGTACTTCTCGCGGCCGTTCACGGACACGAGGTAGCGGATGCCCGTGCCGCCCACGCGCTGAGAAGCGCGTCGAATGGCCTCGTGCACGCGGTCGATGGCGAAGATGCGGCCGTCGCGCCAGACGATCTCGAGCGGCGTGAGCCGTCCGTCTACGTCGATGCGCGCCGTCACCTCCACATATGTTTTCCGAAAAGCCATGACCGCAGGAAACCACGCCGAAGCGCGACGCGCCAGGGGCCGCTCCGAGCTGTAGCGCAAGGGATGGCGACGCGTAAGCGAGCGAGGGCGCCAACGCGCCGCAGGCACGGGAAGGGGCGCTCAACGCGCCCCTTCCCGCTCCCTCTTCTTTTTCGATGCGTTCGATCCTCTACTCGATGTCGTTCAATTCCTTGCCGGCGTACTCGTGCGCCGTGAACAGCAGGATGATGCCCGCCACAAGGCAGATGCCCATCATGTAGTACGCGGGCATAAGGCCGTTGCCCGTGGCGTCGATGAGCGCGGTGGCCACCATCGAGGCCGTGCCGCCGAACACCACGTAGGCGATGTTCGACCCCAGCGCGGCGCCGGTGTAACGCACTTCCGTGGGGAACATCTCCGCCTGGTAGCAGGCGATGTTCGCGTCGTTGAACGAGAGCGTCACGCACATGATGAGCTCCGCTGCGATGACGATGGGCAGCTGAGCCGTCTCCAGCATCATGAAGGCGGGGATGCTGAGCAGGATGAACGCCACGCACGAGCCCAGCAGCATTTTCTTACGTCCTACGATGTCGGATATCTTTCCGGCGCCGAAGATGATGAAGATGTACGTGACCAGCGCGATGTCGGTGGCAAGCTGGGCCGCCGAGGCTTCCATCGCCGTGTAGCTGGTCAGATACGTGGGCAGGTAGGTGAGCACGAGGTAGAAGCCGACCGAGTTCACCATGGTCGCCGCGATGCTGGTCGCAAGGCGCTTCTTGTACTTCTTGAACACGAGGCGGGTAGGCCGCGGGGCCTCTTTGGCCGGATCGGCCGTCGAGGTCATCTGCTGGTAGGTGGGGGAATCCTCGAGCTTCGTGCGGATGTAGTGCGCCACGAGCCCCAGGGGTCCGGCCAGCAAGAACGGAATGCGCCATCCCCATGAGATCACGTCGGCTTCGGGCAGCAGCGCCTTGATGATGAGCGCTGCGGTGGAGCCCGCCAACAGGCCCGCCGCGGTGGATGCCGGCACGAGCGAGCAGTACTTCCCGCGATGGTTCGCCGGCGCGTACTCGGCCAGGAACACCGCTGCTCCCGAGTACTCGCCTGCAGCCGAGAATCCCTGCACGCTGCGCAGGCACAGCAGCAGGATGGGGGACAGCAGGCCGATCGTCTCGTACGACGGTAGGCAGCCGATGAGGAACGCCGCGCCCGTCATCATGAAGATGGACAGCGACAACGACCACTTGCGCCCCTTCTTGTCGCCCATGCTGCCCCAGAACGCCGCCCCTAACGGCCGGAACACGAACGACAGCGCGAACACCGCGAACGCGAGCAGCGTGGAGTTCACCGCCGACTCGGGGAAGAACACGATGCCGATGGTGATGGCGAAATACGTATAGGTGGCGTAGTCGAACCATTCGATGAAGTTGCCCAAAAACGAAGAGATCGCCACCTTGAACGGCACTTTCGGTTGTGCCTCCGTTACTGCTGCCGCGCTCATCGCGACACCTCCTTCATCGATTCGTCGAGGCCGGCTCCGTCGGGGACGTCGACCTCCTCATGCCGCGTGAGCCATGCCTTCTCGGCTTCGCGCGCCTCCCTCTCCTCGTGCCACTGACGCAGCTGCCGGGCAGCAAGCGAGTCTTCGGGAAACGGCTCGGCCAGGCCGCGTTCCACCAGCTGCTCGTCGTGCTTGACCCATTTGAAGAACTGGACTCCCATGAGGATCACGATGACGCTGAACGGGATGCCGCCGGCGATGGTGGCGAATTGGATGGTGCTGAGGAAGTCCTGTCCGGCTGTCACCATGAACAGCACGGCGAGCGCCGTGATGCACAGCGCCAGCAGCGCCTTGAAGCCGCGGCTCTGGCGCGCGGCGGGAGACACGAAGTTCGACAGCGCCATGACGCCGGAGTCCACCGAGGTCACGATATAGCCGCCGATGAGGATGGTTGCCAGCACGGTCAGCACGCCGCCGATCAGAGGTACGCTGTCGATGGTGAGGAACAGCCCCATCGAGGAGTCGGCGTTGGTCTGCGCCACGATGCCGGGGTCGGACATCGCCGCCCATACGCCGGTGCCGCCCACCACGCACGTCCATACGATGCATACGGCCGCGGGCACGAACACCACGCCGCCTACGAACTCGCGCAGCGTGCGCCCGCGGGAGATGGTGGACACGAAGCCCGCCGTGAACGTGGCGAACGCGAAGCACCAGCAGAAGATGAAGAACGACCAGAACGCCTGCCAGGAATCACCGTACGAGGCGATGCCCGCGCCCAGGTTCACGGCTTCGGTGAACCCGCTCATCAGCATGAACTGGTCGATGAACACACTGAGCGACTCGGGCAGCACGCCCAGGATGTACAGCGTGGGGCCGAAAATGAACACGGCAGCGACGAACACGATGGACATGACGGCGTTCGCGTTCGAGATCTTCTTGATGCCCCTCACCACGCCGAACCACACCGACATCGTTGCGATGGATCCGAACAGGATGACGAACGCCACCTGCAGGGCTTGCCCCGTCTGGATGTTGAAGATCTGTTGAATACCGCTGTTGAACTGGTACGATGCAAGTCCGAGCGACGTGGTCAGCCCAAAGATGGTGGCGATGACCACGAGGATCTCCACCACGATGCCGACGGGCCGCTTCGCGCGGGCGGGGAACAGATCCTCCACCGTGCCGCGGAACGTGGTGTCCTTGTGCATGTTGTAGCGGGCGTAAGCCATGAAAAGCGAGACGATGGCGTAGATGGCCCACGCCGGGATGGCCCAGTGGAAGTACGTCCACGCAAGCGCCGTGTCTCCGGCGAACAGGGGGTCGGGGGCGTTGAACGGGGTGCCCCCGTACATCATGATAGGCTCGGCCACCGCCCAGAACACCAGGCCCACGCCCTGCCCGGTGGCGAACAGCATCGCGAACCAGGAGAAGTACGAGAACGCGGGCTTGGCGTCCTTGCCGCCCAGGCGGATCGAACCGAGCTTCGTCACCGCTACGAATATGCATACGGCGAAGCACAAAAACGCGCACAGCACGATCCACCAGCTGCAGTACTGGGTGACGAACGTGCGCAGCACGCCAACCGCGTTGATGAACGTGTCGGCGCTGACCAGCGCGATGCCTAGCACGACGGCGACGATGGCCACCGACGCGGCTCGGATGACATGGTCATGCCTGACCGTGCGTCCGAGCCGTGCGGCCTGGGCTTCCTTCGGCTCCGGATCCACTTCGCCCGACTCGTTCTCCACCTCCATGGGGTGGACGTGCTTGCGCGCGTCGTCGTCCGAGCTCTTAGACCTCATGGTAGTCACCCTCGCCCGAGAACTCGTGCTTCACGGCTTCCACCATGTGCTTCACGGCGACGTTGCGCAGGATCGCCCCCTTCTCGCGCGAGGATTCCACGGGCGAGGACAGGCAGCCCGACGGCGGCGTGTAGCCGGGTACGATGGGCAGCACGTCGTAGTTCGGCAGCTCGGCCGGCAGCCCCTCGTACAGCGGGTCGTCGGTCTTGCCCAGGTCGACGAGGTCGGGGTGGAACAGCAGCATGAGCGACGTCTCCATGACGCCGGCGTGCTCCAGATCCCAGCCGGTGAAGCCGTCGGGATACAGGGCCTCGATGGTCTCGTCGTCGACGAAGTCCCAGTACGACAAGAGTTGGATCTTCACGTCGCGGATGCCGTTCTCGCGCGCTTTCTCCAGCGCCAGCTCGGCGCCTTCGAAGATGAACTGGTAGTTCTCGTAATGACCGTTCATCAGCACGATCTTGCGCGCACCATGTAGGATGAGGCCGAACACCACGTCCTTCGCCAGCGCGATGAGCGTCGTTCCCGACAGCGACGTGGTGCCCGAGAGGTGGAAGCCGCCGCCCGAGCGCTGCTGGGAACGGTAGCCGTAGTTGATGGGCGCGGCCACGACGGCTTCCATTGCGCCGTCCGTGTCGGCGACGAGCGCCTCGGCGGTGGCGCCGGCCATCGCCTTGGTCAGCGCGGCATCCACGCACATGGCCATGTGGGAGCCGTGCTGCTCCAGCGCGCCGACGGGGATGAACACCACGGCATCCTTCGCCAGCTTCTCGCGGTAGGTGAACGCGTCCATTTCCTCCATGTACACAGTGGGTTTCATAGCTTGTCCCTCCTCGAATCGGAAGGAGCCCGCCATGCGCGGCGGGCTCCGATGTCGTCAGCGCTTGGATCAGTAGTCTTCCAGCAGGTCGACTTGGGCCTTGCTGGCGCGCAAGATGAAGTTGCGCTTGGCTTGGGCGCCGCCCTGCGCCAGCTTGCGCAGGATGAAGCGCTTGAGGCGCGGGTAGTCGCTCATGCCGTACCAGGCGAACGCGGTGCCGCCCGTGTAGGCCTCCACGATGCTGTGGACGGGCAGGCCGGCGTCGCGCTTGGCGTCGAGGGCCAGGTACTCCTGGATCTCGGCCGCGCACACGTCGCGGATGACCTCGGCGCTGATCTCCAGGTCGCGCGCCAGCTGCCTGAGCTGGTAGGCCACCTCCGCGTCGTCGGCGTGCGGGAAGTACGTCACGTCGTAGGTCACCGCGGACAGCCCGGACGCCTTGGCGAAGCCCAGCAGCTTCTCCAGCGACAGCATCTGCACGTGGTCCTCCGTGCGCTCGGCGATGTCGAGCTCGGCCGGGAAGCCCTGGACGCCGCTCTTCTCGAACACGGCGAGCAGCTCCTCCTCGTTCAACGGCGCTTCGAACTCGATTTCAGTGGCAACATGGGTCAGGTTGCTCGTGATCTTCATAGGTGCACGTTCCTTTCCTAGCGGTCGGCTCGGCTAGCTGAGAGCTTCCCGCTCTTGCTCTTGATCGAGCCGCGCTTCAAGGTTCTCGCGGATCTCCTCTTCCTTTTCGATCTTCTCGCCCTGCTTGCTTGCAGCTGCGGTGGAGAAGAAGATCTGGGCAACGCCGCCGCAGACGATGAGCGCGCCGCCGATGATCTGGAAGGTGGTCATGGTCTCGCCGAACATGAACAGGCCCAGAAGCGACGCCATGATGGTCTCCTGGTAGGAGATGGCGGCCAGCTCGCCGGCCTTAAGGCGTTTCGTGGCATGGGTGAGCAGGTAGAACGCGCCGAAGCCGGTGATGAGCGCTGCGGCGATGAGCACGACCCAGGACGAGCCGGGCATCGTGAACATGTTCCACGCGTGGGTGATGATCTGGCCCGAGGCGTCGAACTGCGTCACGCCGTTGATCTTCTCGGTGTAGGACAGCGGCTGCAGGAAGAAGTGGTGCCAGACGAGCAGCACGACGATGGACAGCGAGCCGAACAGGAAGTTCCACCAGGAGCGGACGTTGGAGTCGCAGTCCTCGCGGTAGCGCGAGAAGAACAGGTACAGGCCGTAGGCCACGCCGGAAGCGAAGGCGATGGCGTTGCCGAAGGTGTACTTCGGATCGAGGTCGAGGGTCAGACCCTCGGGCGTGACGATGCCGACGATGAACAGCATGCCGACGACCACGGCGGCGATGCACAGGACGCCCTTGATGTTGAGCTTCGCTGCCAGGATGGTTGAGTAGATGGGGCCGGTGTAGATGAGGAACGATGCGTTCGCCAGCGTGGTGTACTGCGTAGACAGGCAGTACAGGCCAGAGAGCAGGCCCAAGAACACGCCGGAGAGCAGCATCATGCCGGAGAAACGGGTTTCCTTGATCTTCTTCCAGCTTCCGCCGACGAAGCAGAAGATGAGGGAGAGGGCGATCAAGCCTGCGAAGTTGCGCCAGAACGACACGAAGTCGCCGGGTGCGTCGATGAAGCGGGTGAAGGCTCCGATACCGCCCATCAGCGACGATGATGCGAACATCATGATGAAGCCGATAAGCTTGTACTTTGCTTGTTGGTTCATGTATCCCTCCTTGGAGCGGAGTCGTGTCGACCGGGTCCTTGACGGGGACGCCTTGCCCGTTTGCGGGCGAAAGGGTAGGGGTACGACGAGGCACGCGGACGCTGCGGCGCCGCTTTCGACATGAATGTGATGATACGGGAGCAAATCGGCCGGCCTCTGGGAGACGCTTCGTGCAAGGAACGCCGTCGCATTGCACGAGACGGGATCCTCGGAGGCCGGAACTTCGGGATGAACCGGGGCTCGCTGCAAGGGAAGCGAGCCCCGGTATGGGCTACGCGACTAGTCGTTCCACATCTCCGGGCGAACCAGGGTCGGGTCGGCGACGCGGTTCGGGAAGTAGTCGAGGCACTCGCCCTCGCGGTAGACGTCGGCCGTGGAGCAGTGCAGGCCGCCGCCGAAGGCGTAGGCGCCGCGCAGGTCGACGGGGATGACGTTCATGCCGAGCTTGTCCATCTCCTCTTGCTGGTAGACCTCGGAGGCCTCCACGATGACCGTCTTCGGGTCGAGCACCAGGCAGTTCATGGACAGCCACACGGAGCTGTAGCAGAACTCGGGCGGCTCGGAGTGGGCCGGCTGGGCGGCGTCGACGATCTGCCAGTCGTTGGCCTCGAAGATCGCGCGCTGCTCCTCGGGCAGCTTGCGCTGCGGGTTGTTGATGATCAGGCCGGGGCGCAGCGGCACGAAGGTCGCGTCGATGTGGATCGGGTAGGGGTCGCCCGGGAAGTTCACGGCGTGCACGCGGTGCTCGGGGTAGTAGCGCTGGAACCAGTCCATGGCCGTGCGGTTCGTGGTCAGGCCGTGCTGGATGAACAGGTCCTTGCCCATGCGCATGACGTCGGCGGCGTCCCACATCGGCTCGACTTCCGTCGTGACGAAGTCCTTGTTGGCGGTGCGCACCAGGCGCTCCTCCAGCGAGATCTTCTCGTCGTAGTAGTTGTGCTTGTAGGACTTGTCGGTCAGGCGCGGGCGCGGGGCCTGGGTCCACAGGAAGTCCGGGTCCTCGTCGAAGTACTGCTTCATGAGCGGCCAGTAGGCCAGGTACTCGAAGTAGCGGCAGCGGAAGGAGTTGGCGGAGGCCATGATCTCGTTGCCCATGGTGAGCAGGATGTCGCGGGGCGGCATGCAGGTCATCATCGAGTCGTTGCGGAAGTCGGGCGTGCCGATGGCCTGGTTCCACTGCAGGGGCGTCGGGCGGTCGACGACCACGCCGCGCTCCTCGAGCGCCTTCACGAGGTTCTCGAGGCAGGCGTTGCCGACCTCGACCGTGCGCAGCGGGCGGAGACCCCACATGCCGCGCATCTCGGAGTCGACCGGCACCTTCTCGGAGGTCGCGGGCTCCTCGGGCGGGATGACCGAGTTGTCGCACAGGCCGACGATCACGCGCTTCAGCGGATCCCAGTCGTTCCAAGAATTGACTATCTTCGCCATGACAGTCTCCTTTCTCCGGCAGCGCTTCCGGCGCCGCCTTCAAGGTCTTCGGGTGGCGTGTCCACCTCTCTGTGAAGATATTGTGATGGGCTGGGAAACGCTATTCAAAGGGCGCAGTCCGTTCGGTGTCGCGGTGCCGTTGCACAAGGTCATCCGTATGTCCGAGTTGCGGAATTAAAGAATATGATTGTCAACTATGCCGGACAATTGTGCAAGAATGTAACGTGCTGTCAGGCGTTTCGGTGCGGTATGTTTAATTCGGTTGACAGGTTTCTTGCAGGTTCAAGTCGGGGTGCTCTAAGAGGAGGCTTTGTATGCTGCCGGATCTTGCTCATGGACAGGACATCTTCGGATCGCCCGAGCTGCGCACGAAGATGAAGATACTGCATGCCGTCGACAAATCGCTCGATCGCATCACGATCGCCGAGATATGCGAGAACGCGGGAATATCCCGGCAGACGTTCTACCGCCATTTTCAAAGCAAATACGACATCCCTTGGTGGCATTCCATCTTCTGCCGGCAGTTCTACCTCAACGAGATAGGGCGCACCATCGATTGGAAGACAGGGTACTATCATCATCTCCGGCTTATCGCGCAGGAGCGCGATTTCTACCGCAAGTCCATCCAGTACAGCATCAACACGCCCTTCGGCCAGACCGTTATGCCCGAGAACCGCAAGACGGTGCTGTTGGAGACGCTCGAGAAGTACCGCCATGTGACCGTGAACGACAACATGCGGTTCATCGTGGAGATATTCTCGAAGCTGGAGTGCGAGGTGCTGAACGACTGGTTCCGCTCGGATGCGCCCACCGACCTCGTGCGTTGGACCGACGATCTCGTGAGCCTCGTGCCCGACCGCCTGTACCGCGCGCTGAGGATCGACGAGCCGGGTGGAACCTCGGCCGGTTAGGGGCGCCGACGTCCTGCGGACGCAGCGGGGGAGGATTTGGCGCAGCGGGCGCGCATCATCGCTCGAAAAACACGTTTTCGGAAGCGATTCCGTGTTTTTCGAGCGATGATGCCCATCATGCTTGTGGGCGTTGCGGGAAACGCTTTTCCGGAAGCGCATGATGTCGTACAATACGCACGCACGCGATTCACGCGCACGCCAGTGTGGCGCAACGGTAGCGCAACAGTTTTGTAAACTGTGGGTTGCAGGTTCGATTCCTGTCACTGGCTCCACGGAACACCAGGCCACCGGCTCTTTCGCCGGTGGCCCTTTTCGTATCTAGGGGTAGAACGCCCCTAAGCGCGAACTGTTCGCGGGTTTCACAGAGCCTTCTGCTTGCCGGCGCGCTATACTCTTTCGAACGAAATGCGTAGGGGGACGGTGAGCAAGCCGTCTCGGCCTCCGAGGCTTTCGCTCGGGAGGCAGGCGAGAGGAGTGCGATGAACCCGCTGTTCGACGAAGCGCTGTCGTTCGTGAGCGACACGGTGCGCCGGTTTTACGCCGGAACGGGCATCGAGCAGGTGGTTGAGCGCTTTTCCGACGATCTCTCGTGGATAGGCGCGGGCGAGGTGGAATTCTCGACCAGCGCCGAAGAGATCGTGTCGTATTTGACGAAGCGCGCGCCGCTTGCGCCTCCGTGCGAGGTTTTCGACGAGGAGTTTTACCTGGTGAACGTCACGGAGTGCAGTTGCACCGTGATGGGTCGCTACAATGTGCGCACGCGCGAGGACTCGCAGCTGGTGATCGAAGAGCGCCAGCGGTGCAGCTACGAGCTGGTGGATGCGGGCGGAGAGCTCAAGATCCGCCATGTCCATGCGTCGAATCCCTATCGGGCGATGAGGGACGAGCGGTACTTCCCCTTCGAGGCCGGCAGGCAGACCTACGAGTACTTGCAGCAGCTCGTGCGCGAGAAAACGGCCACCATCGATCTGCTCACCGACAACATCACGGGCGGCCTCAAGATGAGCGAGGACGACGACGTGTACACGCTGTCCTACGTCAACGAGGGTCTGGCGCGCATGCTCGGCTACACCATCGAAGAGCTGATGGAGGTGAGCGGCGGCACGGCGGCGGGCATGGTGCATGCTCCCGATCGCGCGCAGGCGCTCGCCGATGTCGCGCGCTGCTTCGCCGAGGGGCCTACGTACGAGACGGAGTACCGCGCGCGCCGCAAGGACGGTACGCTGGCGTGGGTGCTCGATTCGGGTCGCAAAGTGCAAACCGAGGACGGTGCGGTGAAGATCGGCAGCGTGCTCATGGACATCACGTCGCGCAAGGAGGCGGAGATCGCGCTCGCGGTGGAGCGGGAGCGCTACCGCATCGCGCTGCGCAGCGTTACCGACGTGCTGTTCGAATACGATATCGAGCGCGACGTGCTGGTCGAGTACGAGCGCGCGCCCGGCGCGGACGGCAGCGCGCTTCCCGAGGAGCGTCGGATCGAGCGCTACGCCGAGATGATCGCAGAAGGCGGGCGCATCCATCCCGACGACTGCGAGCGCCTGGCCGAGGCGCTGCAGGGCGGCGAGTCGGTGACGCTCGACGTGCGTCGTCGTTTCGGGGGTTCGCCGGAAGGCGACTGGCGTTGGACGCGCATGCACGCCATGATGCTGTACGACCGCAACGGAGCGCCCGTGCGCACCATCGGCAGCTGGCGAGACATCACCGCGGAGCGTCGTCAGCTTGAAGACCTCGCCGACCAGGCGCGACGCGATCCTCTGACCGGGCTGTTCAATCAGAGCGCCACCTCCGAGCTCATCGACCCGCTGTTGCGCACCGGTGCGAAACGCGGCGTGGGAGCTCTGCTCGTCATCGACATCGACGACTTCAAAGGCGTGAACGATACGTTCGGCCATCTGGCCGGCGACGAGCTGCTGTCGAACGTGGCGCGGTCGCTTGAAGAGGCGTTGGCGTCGGACGACGCCATCGTTGCGCGTATCGGCGGCGACGAGTTCGTCGCGTATCTGCCGCACGCCGATCTCGTTCAGGCGCAGCGGGCTGCTCTGCGGGTGAACGGGCAAAGATGCGAAGGCCGCGCGCTCGTCACGCTCAGCGTGGGCGGAGCGTTGGCCGGTATCGACGGAGGAACGTACGAATCGCTGTTCGACGCGGCCGACCGTGCGCTGTACGAGGCGAAGCGCAAGGGTAAGGATCGCGTCAGCTTCGCGGGCGAAGCGCGTCCTTGAACGCGGCGGCATCGTCGGGCGTGGTCTTGATCGCGCGCACGAGGCGGGGCTTTCCGGTGAGGCCGCGCACTTCGAGGGGTTCCGCCAGCTCGATCCACAACGCCTGCCCGCCCATGGCCGCCAGGTTCAGAAGCTCCCTCTTCGGGACAGCGGGATCCTGGGAACCGACGCGCGCGATGCGGTCGAGGGGGATGCGCTCGCAGACGAGCATGCCCCAGCGCGCCACCAGCTCGACATCGTCCACCAGAAGCGGGTTCAGCACGACGGCGCGGGCTTCGGCGATCATCCAGAGGATCGTGTAGAGGGAGAGTGCGGTCAACACGCATGCGGCCGCGACGCTGAACCGTGCTGCCAACAGGTGCGCGGCGACCGTTTCGACGGCGATGAGAACCAGCATGACGCCGACCGCGGCGACGTAGCCGCTTTGCCGGTGGGACGAGAACGCCCGGTAGCCGTGCGGCACGTGCGGCGCGCGGCGCCACGAAGCCGACGCGTAGTACCACATGACGCACTCGAGCGCCGCCATGCGCGCGACCCGCTCGTTGCGAACGAGAGCGGAAAACGCGTCCGAGAACCAGTCGAGCGGGTTGTCCGAGGATGCTTTCGCCGTGCGGAAGCGGCGGACGAGGCGGAGGACCTCGCGCGCGGCGATGCCCAGCTCCACTCCGACGGCGCACAGGCCGAGCGGCGCCAGCAGCGACGGCTTGCCGGGTGCGGCGAACTGCAGCGACACGAGGCCTCCCAGCCAGATGACCGGCAGCACCAGCAAGGGCGACAGCCTGTAGCGTCGCACCACGAGGAGGTAGAAGACCGCCGGGACGAACACCATGAGGTCGAACGGCACCGCAAAGCCCGACGCGAAGTCGAATCCGGTTGCGGGGACGGTTGCCATGCAGGCGAGGTCGATGCCGTATAGAGCAAGGCAGGCGAGCAGGGCGATCGCGATGCGCGGCAGGGCGCGGGAGGGTGGCGCGGGGGTTCCAACGGGCGCGAACGGCATGGGGCCTCCTGACGTGTGCGTGACGATGCTGCTCTTCGCATGGTAGACCATGACGCAGCGTCGGGGTCAACGGGGATACGCCGTCGGTGGCTGCGGAATCGCGGAAAACGTTCCGGTCTTTAACGAATCTTTATAAACCGGGCGCATCCTGTTCTCAGGCAAGAGAAAGGGCAGGCTCTATGGGATTCATGGTGGAAACGAACGATCTCACGAGGACGTTCAAAGGGCAGAAAGCGGTCGACCGGGTGTCGCTGCATGTGCCGGAAGGATCGGTGTACGGCCTTTTGGGACCGAACGGCGCGGGGAAGTCGACGCTGCTCAAGATGCTGTGCGGCATGCTGCGGCCCACCTCGGGCGAGATCGCTTTCGCGGGTCGTCCGTGGACGCGCGACGACTTGAACGATATCGGGGCGCTCATCGAGTCGCCCCCGCTGTACGACAACTTGACGGCGCGGGAGAACCTGCGCGTGCGCACGACGCTTCTGGGCGTTCCCGAAAACCGTATCGACGAGGCGCTGGCCACGGTGGGGCTTCCCGAAACGGGCAGGAAGCGCGCGGGCCAGTTCTCGATGGGCATGAAGCAGCGTCTGGGGATCGCGCTCGCGTTGGTGGGTCATCCGAGGCTGCTGATCCTGGACGAGCCGACCAACGGCCTTGATCCGGTGGGCATTCAAGAGCTGCGTGCCCTCGTCCGCTCGTTTCCGGAGCACGGCATCACGGTGGTGCTGTCGAGCCATATCCTGAACGAGGTGGAGCATATGGCCGATCTCGTGGGGATCATCGTGGAGGGCCGTCTGGCCTACGAGGCTCCACTCGGCGAGGGCGTCGATTTGGAGCGTTTGTTCATGGACGTGTGCCTGGGGAAGGCGGTGGCATGATGGAGGCGCGGACGAGGCCGTTCTTCTCGGTGTTCAGAGCGGAGGTGCTGAAGGGCCGCCGCGGGGCGCCGCGCAAGGTGGCGCTGATCGCGCCGTTGCCGTTCTGCGCGCTGGGCGTGCTGTCCTCGGGCGTCATTCCTGGCACGGGCGCGACCGGGGGTGTCGCAACGTATTTGTGGAACTTCTGGTACGTGCTCATGATGCCCGTCGCCATCGCGCTCATCTGCGTCTCGGTGGCGAACATCGACGCTCGGCAGAAGCTGCGTTCGGTGCTGGCGCTGCCGTTTCCCCCGGCGCGCACGTGGTGGGCGAAGGTGTGCTACGCGCTGGCGCTGGCGTTCGCTGCGAACCTCGCGGTGCTGGTCTGTTCGACGGCGCTTGGAGCGATGGGCGTTGATGCCCCCGGTTTTGCCGAGGGGCTGGCCGCGGCGACCATCTTGACGGTTGCGAGTTCGTGGATGGTTCCTGCGGCGCTGGCGCTGACCGTGCGGTTCGGGACGCTTGCGGGCATCGCAATTCCGGTGCTGTTGCAGCTGGGCGCGGGTATCGCGCTGTACTCGTCGGCGGCGTGGTTCGCGTTCCCGCCGGCGACGACGCTCTGCGCCGTGTCGCCGCTTCTGGGCGTGGCGCCGTCCGGCGTGCCCTTGGAGGCGGGCGAGGCGCTGGGCGCGTTCGGTTGGGAGGCCGTGGTCGGCATCGTCGTGGCCGCGGTGCTGTTCGCCGTGCTGGCATGGGCTGGGGCGACGTGGTTCTCGAAGCGCGAGGCTGCATGATGGCCGGGGCGGAGGCGCGCGCGGAGGCGCGCGAGGCCGGGACGCGAACTTGCGAGGCGGAGCCCGGTCGGGCGCGCGTGACGTTTCGGCGCGCGCTGCGCTCGGAGGCGGTTAGGATGCGCCACTCGCCGCTTGTGGTGCTGCATGTGGCGCTGGCTGTCGCGCTCGGCGCGCTGGCGGGTGCGTACTTCGCGTTCTCGGCATGGGATTCCCTGCTGGGAACCGACGCGTTCTTCCAGCTGCTCGGCGCGGGCGCGCCGCTTCTGGCGGGCATATCCTGCGGCTTGGCGGCGGATGCCGAGCAGCGGGCGGGCGAGGGCGCGAACGTGCTGGGCGTGTCGTCGAGGCGCGGCGCGCTGGCGGCGAAATTGGCGGCGCTGTTGGCGCTGTGCCTGATGGCTGCCGCTATCGCAGCCACATTGTTCTGCGGCGCGCTGGCGCTGGCGGGCCGTTCGCTTCCCGATACGGCTGCGGTGGCGCTTGCGACGGCGGGCATCGCGTTGGGCAGTTTGTGCTCGTACGCCATCCTGTGGTGCGTCGCGCTGCGCTTCGGTCGCAACGCCTCCATCGGGATGGGGACGCTCGGTTTCATCGCGGCGCTGACGCTGATGGGAGGGCTGGCGAACGGCTTGGTCACCGGCACGTTCAGCGGAGCGTTCAGCATTGGGGCGGCCGCGTTCGTGCCGTTCGCGTGGCCCTCGCGTCTGGCTTCGCTTCCCTTGGAGCTGTCCATCGCCGCGGGCATGGGGGCGCAGGCGCAGGTCGAGGCCCTGGCCGCGGCGTACGCGACCGTGACGTGCGCATGCACGGCTATCACGGCGGTCGTGCTGGCGGTGGCGCTGGCGGCCGCGAACCGCTTCGAGAACCCGCGTCGCAGCGGCGAATAGGAACGGATGACCTGAAGGAACGGGGCCGATGCCTCGTGCTACACTCGTGCGAGACGGAAGGAGGAACGATGGCCTGCATACTCGCGGTCGACGACGACGAGGCGATCCGCAACCTGCTGGGACGCGTGCTGGGCAAGGACGGGCACGACGTGCGCTGCGCCGCATGCGCCGAGGAGGCGCTGGCGCTGAAGCTCGACCGCTACGATCTGGTGCTGCTGGACGTGATGATGCCGGGGACGGACGGGTTCGAGCTGTGCCGCGCCATCCGCGGCTCGGTGGATGCGCCCATCGTGTTCCTCACGGCGAGAAGCTCCGAGGACGATGCCGTGTACGGTCTGGGCCTGGGGGCGGACGACTACCTGCGCAAGCCCTTCGGCGCGGCCGAGCTGCGCGCGAAGGTGGCGGCGCACCTGCGGCGGGAGCGGCGCGAGCGCAAGCACGCGCTGTCGTTCGGCGCGCTGCGTCTCGACCTCGCATCGCGCGAGGCGTACGTGGGCGAGGCCGCCGTGCCGCTGACGAAGACCGAGTTCGACGTGTGCGAGTTCCTGGCGCGCCATCCCGGCCAGGCGTTCTCGCGCGACCAGATCGTGGAGAACGTGCTGGGATGGGACGCGGAAAGCGCCGCGTCGACGATATCGGTGCATGTGGCGAACGCGCGCGCGAAACTGAAGGCGGCGGGCGCCGAGCCCATCGACACGGTGTGGGGAGTGGGGTACAAATGGACAGCGTGAGGCGGGACGCGTGGACGCACGGTGCGAACGGCGCGAGTCGCGGCCGCGGACGCAGGTTTCCCTTGGGCGCGCTCATCCTGCGCTACTTCGCCTACGTGCTGGCCGCGCTGCTGGCGCTGGCGCTGGCCGCGTACGCAGCGTTCGGCTTGCTCGTCGGAAGCGGGACGGTGCTTCTGGCGAACTACGGCGATACGGCCCTGGACGAGACGTCGGCGCAGCTCGCCGCGCTGCCCTCCGCCGATGCCGACGCGATCGACGCCGCCGTGCCCTCGGCGTACAGGTGGGCGCTGTTCTCGCCGGACGGCGCGTATGCGGCCGGCGACGTTGCCTCGGGTGCGGTCGACGATGCCCGCGCGGCTGCGTTCGACGGCCTGGCCATCGATTACGAGACGTTTGGCATGACGCGGTACGAGCCGGTGACCTTGGCCGACGGCTCGGTATGCGTGCTCGTGTACCAGTATCTGCCTCAGTTCGCCTCGAAGGATCTGCGCGACGCGCTGCCGAACCCGCAGAACCTGCTGCTGGGCGCGCTCGCCGTGCTGTCGGTGCTGACGCTGGTGGGCATCGCCGCGCGCGCCGCGCGGGTGATCTCGCGCAAGATGGAGCCGCTCGCGGACGCCGTGCGGCGCATCGAGGAGCGCGACCTCGACTTCGAGGTTGCCTCGTCGCGCGTGCGCGAGATCGACGACGTGCTGGCCGCGATGGACGGCATGCGCGCCTCGCTCAAGGACTCGCTGGAGGCGCAGTGGCGGGGCGAGCAGGCGCAGCGCGAGCAGATCGCCGCGCTGGCGCACGATTTGAAGACGCCGCTCACCGTGGTGCGCGGCAACGTCGACCTGCTGTTGGAAGGCGAGCTCTCGGGCGAGCAGCGCGCGTGCGCGGCCGACGTCGCCGAGGGCGCGCGCCAGATGGGAACGTACGTGTCCGCGCTCATCGACGCGTCGCTGGGCGCGGGCGCTTCGTTCGCGCCCAGGGAGACGCGGCTGCGGCCGCTGCTCGAGCGCTTGCGAGCGCAGGTCGAGGCGCTGGCGGCGGCGAGCGGCGTGCGCGTCGCCTGGAGCGAGGGCGCGGACCTGTCCGAGACGATGCTGCTGGACGAGGCGCTGGTGGAGCGGGCGGTGGCGAACGTGGCGGCGAACGCCGTCGAGCACGCTCCGGCCGGGTCGTCGGTTGCGGTGGACGTGCGGGCGGACGCCGCTGCCGGCTGCTTGGCGCTGAGCGTGGCCGACGAGGGCCCCGGCTTCTCGTCGGAGGCTCTGAACCGCGGCTGCGAGCGCTTCTACCAGGGCGATGCCGCACGCGCGGCGCGCGGCCACAGCGGCCTTGGGCTGCACGTCGCCGCCGAGGCAGCCGCGCGCCATGGCGGCTCGGTGGAATTGGCCAACCGCAGCGCCGCCGAGGGCGGCGGCGCGCGGGCGACGTTGCGGTTGCCGCTGGGCCATGCGGCGCCGCAGGAGCCGGTCGGGCCGACGGGCTACGCGGAGTAGAGCCCGTCCTTGTTGAAGCGGTACCACGACTCGACGGCCTCCTCGGGCTTCCTTGCGGGCAGCGCGTCGGACTGGAAATGGCGAAAAACTATCGAATTCGGAAGAGGTCGCGCATTTCGTGAGGGGCGGCCTCGCTCTGTCGGAAAAGCCTCCTTCTATGAGCAGGCGTTATGGAGAAGAGGGTTTTTCGGCGCCCCGCAGGTTGGCTCGCAGGGTTCCGAATTCGATGCTTTTTCGCCATCGCGTGCGCTGCTGGATGCTCGGGCGCGCTGGCGCTCGGCTAGTCGGCGGGCTCGACCTTCCGTGCACGGTTTTCTACGAAACGCCGTAAGCTTCCTTTCGCGTGCCTTCCGCATTCTTCCGGTTGCGAACGTTTCCCCAGGTCGCGTTTGCCGTGTCGCTCCGCGCATCTTCAGCTCTCGCGAAAACGCAACATTTCGTTCGAAACCGTGCACGAGCCGGGAGAACGGATTCTTCCGATCGGGCGCCGAGGGCCGAGGGCGGGGACAAGGCTCGGAGGAGGGTCTTTCGCACTCGCTCGGTTGACGCGCGCCCGGGAAAGTCAACCGATGCTCGCTTGCGTCAACCGCTCGCGTTCCCCATACTGTAGGGCAGGGCGCGCCGAGCGGGAGAAGGAGCCTTGCATGCACGACATTAACTTGGGAGCCGCCATCGCGCGCGAGCGCCGTGCGGCGCAGGTGACGCAAGGCGAGCTGGCCGCGCACCTGGGCGTGACGAAGGCGGCCGTGTCGAAGTGGGAGCTGGAGCAAAGCATGCCCGACGTGGCTCTGCTGCCGCGCATCGCCGCCTACTTCGACCTCACGCTGGACGAGCTGTTCGACTATCGGCCGCAGCTGGTGGGCGACGATCTGCAAGACGCCTACCTGAGGCTGCTCGCGCAGTTCGACGAAGATCCCGAAGCCGCTTTCGCGAACGCCGAGGACCTCGTCCGTTCGCACTACTCCTGCTGGCCCGCGCTGCAGCAGATGGGCATGCTCTACGTGCAGCGCGCAACCCTCGACCCCGACCGCGCCGAAGCTTTGGCCGCACGCGCCGCAGAGCTGTTCGAGCGCGTCGAGCGGCATGCCGACGATGTGGAGCTTGTGCGCGCCGCGCGGATGATGCGCGCTTCCGTCATGAGCGTGCAGGGTGACTTGGACGGATGCATCGCCCTGTTCGAAAGCCTCAAGCCCGACAGGACGGCGGCGAACATCGATCTCATGCTGGCCAGCATGTACCAGCAGAGAGGCGACCTTGACGCCGGCTTGAAGCTGTTCCGGGAATCGATGGGCTGGTGCGTGATGAACGCCATAAGCTGCGTCTCGGCGCAGATCCCGCTGTACGCCGACGACGCCGAGCACCTGGAGGCGCTCCTGCGGGCCGGCGAAGGCGTGCTTTCCGGGTTCGATTTGCAGAACCAGAGCCCGATGACGGTGCTCACGTTCTGCACGAACGCATCTTCCGCGTGTTTGCAGGCGGGCGACGAGGATCGAGCCGCGAGCTATCTCGAGCGCTTTACGTCTTTGCTGGAGGAGCTTGACGCGCGCACGCTGGTGTACGGCCGGAACCAGAGCGCGCTGTACGATCGGGCGCCCGAGCTTTGGAGCGTCGATCCCGGCCAGGAGCATATCGCGGAAACCCGGTTCGGCGCGATCGACTTCAGGCGGCAGTGCGCGCAGATGGTGGCAGCGCAGCCCGTCTGGGCCGAACGTGCCGGCGATTCGCGTTTCAAGCCGCTGTTCGACCGACTGGAGGCCCTATGAGCGAAGCGGACGTGCTGTATGTGGAGGACTTGGCCTATCGCTATGGCAAGACGGAAGTGTTCGCCGGCGCGTCGCTTTCGTTGCGGGCGGGCGAGGTCGCGTTTCTCACCGGGCCGAACGGGGCGGGTAAGTCGACGCTTCTGCGCTGCCTGGCCGGCTGGGACGCGCCTGCCGAGGGGCGGGTGGAGCTGTGCGGAAGGCGCTTCGACGGCGCGGATCGCGCGCAGCGAAGCCTGCTGGCCTTCGTGCCCGACGTCCCCTCGTTCTACGACGACCTTACAGCGGGCGAGCATATCCGCTTCGTGCGGCAGGCGAACCGTATGAGCGCCGACGACGACCCGTCGGAGCGGCTCATGGCTCTCTTCGGCCTCGACGGCCATCGCGACCAGCTGCCCTCGGCATACTCGCGCGGCATGCGTCAGAAACTGGCGCTCGTGCTGGCCTTCGCCCGCGCGCCGCGCTTGCTGCTGCTCGACGAACCGTACGGGCCGCTCGACCCGGACGCCTCCGGGGTGTTGAGCGGGCTTATCGAGGAAGCGCGCAGCGCCGGCGCGGCCGTGCTGGCCAGTTGCCATCATGACGTGCCCAACCTGCGGCCGGACGCGCTGCTGCGTCTGGAAGACGGCCGCCTCGCCGTGCTCGATGCGCGTGACGGAGGCGAAGGACGCATGGTGCGGAACGCGTTCGGCGCGAGCTTCGGAGGCGACGATGCATGACGTTCGCCTGCTGCTGTGGCTGAGAGCGCGCCATGCGCGCTCGGCTCTGAACCGAACCTTGCACCTCGTGGGCGCCGGCGTCGACGACGGCGGCTGGGGAGAGCGCGCTTACCAGCTGTACGCGGTGGGCATCATGCTCGTGTGGGCCGCGCTCATGGCCGCAGCGCTCGTCGATGCGATCCAGGGGGTCTTCGTCGGCCTCGCCGCCGCCGTATGCTCGCTCGCGGTTCAGGGGGCGCTGCTCGCGGTGGCGCTCGTCCTGCTGCGCGTCGGCATCGCGGGCGCGCGCACGACGCCGTTGAAGCTGTCGCATCCCGACATAGCCTATCTGGCGGCCAGCGCGGTGAGCGCGCGGGCGCTCGCGGGCGTGTCGGCCGGAGTGCAAGCTTTCGCAGGCGCGGCTGCCGGGGCGGCGCTAGGGTTTCTGCTGGGCGTGGGGTTGGAGAGCGCGTCCGTACTCGCGGGCGCGCCGGCCGCGGTGGCGCTCGCAGGTGCGGCGCTGGCTGCGGCTGCGGTTGCGCTCGGCTGGGTCGTAGGTTTCGTCCGGCTGGCAAGCGATGGCTGGAGCGGATGGCACACGGCTGCGGCCGCATTCGTTCTCGTGGCGTTTGCCGTTTCCTGGTGCGGCGTCGCGCTGGCTGCGGGCGCCGATGCGCTGTTGGCTCCTGCGACGTTCGCGGTTCTTTCCGTGGGCGGATTCCTCGTCCTCGCCGTCGCGGCGATCGCCCTCGCCCTGCTTGCGCCGCGCGTGGATATGACGCGCGTTATCGACGAGAACTCCCTGCATGCCGATCTCTGCCGGTTCGGCATGCTGTCGCCCCTCGACCGCAACGACATCGCCGAATACCAGCGTCGCCGCAAGCTGGCCGACCGTCCCGTGCGGTTCTCCCTGCCGCGCGGGGAGGGCCGCCTCGCCCTCGTGCAGCGCGCCGCGCTGTCGCATGCACGCCAGTACGACGGCCTTGCGAGCCTCGTGATGCAAGGGGCGTTCGTCGTGCCGCTCGGGGTGCTCGCGCTCCTCGGCGCGGGCGGCCCCGTGCTGTTCGTGTTCTGGCTTCCGGTGGCCGTTCTCATGCCGCAGGGCGTGCGCGAGGCCACGCGGGCGTTTCGGGACGACGCGCGCAATCGCCTCGTGCGCGACCGTCTGCCGTTCGGCGTGCTCGAACTGCTGGCATTCGACACGCTGCCCGCGTTCGCCGCCACGACCTTGCTCGCGTGCGGCGCCGTGGCCGCGACGCTTCCCGGCGGCACGTCGCTTCCTCTCGCGCTTGCGCTTGCGGTGCTGGTCGGCGCCGCATCGCTGCTCTGCTGCGGCCTCGATGCCGTGCGTCTGTTCCCGGGCGGCCCGCGTTTGTGCTACGAGTACGGCGCGCTTGCGCTGGTGGGCGTGGGATTCGCGCTTTCGCTGTTCGCGTCGGCGGCCGTCGCGGCGATGGGTATGGCGCTCTTTGCCGCGGCGGTTGCCCTCGTCGTGCGCTTCGGTTCGGAATGCGTGCGCTGAGCGCGTCCCCGTCCTAGATGGGATTCCGTATACGACCCCCCAAGCGCAGGCGAGCGGCGGCGCGCTGCGAGCTCGAGTTCGGCCGACGACGACCCTCCGAGCCGTTCGCGCGCGCCGAGGTCGTCGAGCGCGATCAGCGGCGGGGCGCTTCTCGCCCAACGCGTCGCGCGGCCGCCGCGAGGCGCCGGGCGCGGCACCCGGCGCCTCGCCCTTCGCCGATGTCCGACCTGCGCCCTAAGTGGGGCAGCTGCGAGATCACGATGCCGGCCAGGATGGCAACGACGCCGGCGACCTGGAGCCCTTCAACCGGCTCGCCCAGCACGAGCGCCGACAGGGCGATGCCGCAGGGAAGCTCGGAGGATGCCATGATGGCAGCCAGCCCCGGTGTCAGGTGCGGCGTGGCGATGCCGAACAGCGCTACCGGCACGAACAGCGCGCATAGTCCCAGAACGAGGCCGAACTTCCAGATGCCGTCCTGCAGAACGCCGCTTGCGAAGTAGTCGGGGCACAGCGCGAAGCCCAGCGCGCACGCGCCCAGGCACACGACGAGCCCGCGCTGAACGGACGGCATGCCGCGCCCGACGCGGCTCGAGAAGAACATGAAGAAGGTGCAGCTGACGGCCGAGAGCAGCCCGCATGCGATGCCGACGGGGTCAAGAGCGCCCACCGATTCGGAGAACATGCCGCTGGCCATGAGCGTTCCGCCCAGGATAACAGCCGCCGCTGCCGCCTCGGCCGCACGCGGGCGTCTGCGCATGACCACCAGCTGGACGACGATGCCCATCCAGGTGAACTGGAAAAGCAGCGTGATGGCTACCGAAACAGGCAGCAGGGTGAGCGCGTAGTTGTACAGCACGGTGCCGATGCACGTGTTCAGTCCCAGAGCCAAAAGAGCTATCGTCTGTTTGAGGGAAAGCGGGACCAGACGCTTGCCGCGCGCTCGCTGCACGAGCAGCGCGACTGCGAACAAAAGCGCTGCGAACAACGCCTGGCTCGCTACCACCTGGGTCCAGGTGAAGCCTGCGGCGTACGTTATCTTCACCGTGGTCGCTTGGGCGCCGTAGCTGGCTCCGGCCAAGAATACGATACCGGAGTATCTCAAGGTGTTCTTTTCCATGAGGCCATTCTAACGTACGGCGAGACCTTTCAAATGCTCGATGCCTCGCACGTCGTCGGGTACAATGAAACGCGGACTAGAAGGAGCAGGGAAGACGAAGGAGAGCGAATCATGGCATCGTTTGCAATCGAACCGGCGTTTTGGGAGCTGTTCCCCCAGGCGGAGATCGGCATCGTGGTGGCTCGGGGCATCGACAACGCGCACGAGTCGAGCGAGGACGTGAAGGCGGCGCTGGCCGAGGCGAACAAAGCGGCGCTCGCCCACGTGCCCGATCCCACCATCAGCAAGAACCCCGCAGTGGCGGTGTGGCGCGAGGCGTTCCAGCAGTTCAAGACGAAGAAGGGCGCGCGCTCGTCCATCGAGGCGCTTCTGAAGCGCGCGAGCGGCGGCCGAGAAGTGGGCTCCATCAATCCGCTCGTGGACATCTACAATACCGTGTCGCTGACGTACGCGCTGCCGTGCGGCGGCGAGGACATCGACACGTTCGCCGGCGACCTGCGCCTCACGGTGACGCAGGGCGGCGACGCGTTCCGCGCGCTGGGCGACGAGGCCGATTCCGAGACGCTGCCGGGCGAGGTGTGCTACCTCGACGACGCCGGCGCGGTGTGCCGTTGCTGGAACTGGCGCGACGGCGTGCGCACCATGCTCACCGAGAGCACGACGAACGCGTTCCTCATCCTGGAATCCGTCGACCCGGCGCGCCACGACGACCTCGCAGCGGCCCTCGACGATCTTGCGGCCCGCACCCAGGCGGCCCTCGGCGGCGAGATGGAATCCCATATCGTGACGAAGGACAGCCCGGCGATCGCCCTGTCGTAAGCGCGCTCGTCGCTTCCGTGCAACCCTGCGGTTCTGCCGCCTTTCCGGTGCGACCGTAGGGCTGCACGCTTATATATCACCTGATCAATAGGTATATCTCGTCGCTGAAACTCCATGGTCTGTTCGCTTGTGCGCCGCGCTTCAGTGTGCGAACATTCGTTCTCCAAAGAGATCGAGACGCGGTGCGGAAGGCGGCGAGGAGCTATGGCGGCGACAGGAGAGGTGCGGGTTCCCGAGACGTTCGGCGGGCGCATGATCGGCTCGCCCGAAGGCGCCGGCGAGCGCCGGGTGATCTTCCATTCCGACATGAACGCGTTCTACGCGAGCGTCGAGCAGGCCGAGCGGCCGGAGCTGCGGGGCGTGCCGCTCGTGGTGGGCGGGCACGAGGAGCTGCGCCACGGCATCGTGCTGGCGAAGAGCGCGCAGGCGAAAGCGGCGGGCGTCAAGACGGGCGAGGCGCTGTGGGAGGCGCGCGCGAAGTGCCCGGGGCTCGTGGTGGTGCCGCCGCGCTACGAGGTGTACCAGGCGTACTCGGCCATGGCGCGGCGCATCTACTACCAGTACACCGACCTCGTGGAGCCGTTCGGCCTCGATGAGGCGTGGCTCGACCTCACCGGCTCGCTGCCGCTTCTGGGCGGTGACCCGGCGCGCACGGCCGCCGAGATCAGCGGTCGCATCAAGGCCGAGCTGGGCTGCACGGTGTCCGTCGGCGTGTCGTGGAACAAGATATTCGCGAAGTTCGGCAGCGACTTCCGCAAACCCGACGCCATCACGTTCATCACGCCGCAGAACTACCGATGCCGGGTGTGGGAAGCTCCGGTGAGCGAGCTCCTGTACGTCGGCGCCGCCACGCGCGCCAAGCTGCACTCGTCGGGGATCGACCGCATCGGCGAGCTGGCGTGCGCCTCGCCCGAGCTGCTGCGCCGCCGCCTGGGCAAGATCGGGCTCGTGCTGCGCGCGTTCGCGCGGGGCGAGGACGCGACGCCTGTGAAGCCCTACGACCAGGCCAGAAACGAGGTGGACCGCACGGTGAAGAGCTTCGGCAACGGCCTGACCGCGCCGCACGACATCGTGAGCGCGTCCGACGCGAAGGCGCTCGTCTACCTCTTGTCCGAGTCCGTGGCACAGCGGTTGCGCGAGGCGCGCTTCCGCGCGTCCACGGTGTCCATCGGCGTGCGCAGCGCGCGCGACCTGGCCAGCTACTCGCGCCAGACCACGCTGCGCCGCGCCACGAACGTGACCGGCGTCGTGGCGCGCACGGCCTGGGGGCTGCTCGCGGCCAACGAGCCGCTGGACGGCGAGCACCCTTTGCGCGGGTTGCACGTGCGCGCCTCGAACCTCGAGCCGTGCGATGCGCCGCAGCAGCTGGAGCTGGCCTTCGACGCGCGCCGGCGCATGTTGGAGGACTTGGACGAGACGATCGACGACCTGCGCCGCCGCTTCGGCAACACCTGCATCCAGCGCGGTGCGGAGCTGCTGGACGAGAGCCTGCTGGGGCTGGACATCAAGAAGGAGAACGTCGTGCATCCCGTGGGCTACTTCTACGACTGAAGGGGGGGCGAGGGGCGGGTCGTCCTCCTGCGCGGAGGCCGTGCCCTGCCCGTCATCCTGGGCAAGCGAAGAGGTCTGCGGCTTCCGCTCAGGATGACGACCTGCGGCTCCTTCGACGCGCGACGGGCTGAAGCGGGAGCAAAAGGGGAGCCCTGGCAGTTTTTCAAGGGCTCGTCGACATCGAGCGGGCGACTCGTTTTCGCCCGTCAGGCGTTTCTCGGACGGCGGGAAGGCCGTGCGACGGTTTTCGGTCGTGAGATTGTCAGGGCTCTCAATTTGCGCCCAATCGGGCCGGCCGCCGACGAAGCGTCGGGCGAAGAGCGCGGATCGGCAGGATGGAGAGGGGAGCGGGGGTATGGTGCAGGGCATAGCGGCGCGGCGGAAGCGGTATGTGGAGGTGGAAGCGACGTTCCTCGAAGATGGGCGCATCGTGCCGCGCGCCGTAATTTGGCATGACGGACGGCGCTTCCCCGTGCGCGCCGTGCTGGGCGTGCGGCGGTGCGCGTCGCTCAAGGTGGGCGGCGAGGGCGTGCGCTACGACGTGCTGGTGGGCCATGCGCATACGTTCCTGTTCCACGAGGAGCCCCGCTGGTTCGTGGAGGAGATCGTGTACGAGCCGCTCGACCCGCTTCTCGACGGCGGGGCGTGCGCCTGGGGTGCGGACTGAGGGTTCGCCGGTTCAGCGGGCTACTTCGGCGGCGGGTGAGGCGAAATCCGGTCTCCTGCGGTAAAAATCGATCGGTTTGGTAATCCTGGCGGGGCCCGAACCGTCGCTTCAACGGTCGACGAGTTCCGCCTTCGCGCGTTTGCCCAGGTCGGACGTTTCATCAGAAAATGAAATCGAAATGGTGGGATTACCAGACCGCCTCGTTTTTACCTCTCGATCGCGATTTTCGCCGCATCGACCTTGGAAGCGGGTGGCGCCGCCGCGCCCTGGTCGCGTAGAATGGAATCGTCAGAGGGCTGGGAAAGGAGCGAGCATGCATATCGAAACGCCGGGCGAGCGCTCGTCCGAGCTGGTGGCCGCACTGGCGGACGTGTGGGAGCGCTCGGTGCGCGCCACGCACGACTTCCTCGCCGAGGACGATATCGTGGGGCTGCGCCCCGAGGCGGAGTCGGGCATCGCGGGCGTCGAGCGGTTGACGGTGGCGTACGACGGCGGTGCGCCGTGCGGGTTCGCGGGGTCGCAGGACGGCAAGCTGGAGATGCTGTTCGTCGCGCCGGAGGCGCGTGGGCGCGGCGTCGGGCGCGCGCTGCTGGCGCATGCCGTGGAGCATGCGGGCGTGCGCACGCTCGACGTGAACGAGCAGAACCCCCAGGCCGTCGGGTTCTACGAGCACGAAGGGTTCGTCGTGGCGGGCCGCTCGCCCGTCGACGACGCCGGCCGTCCGTTCCCGTTGCTGCACATGCGCCGAGCCTGCGACGACGAAGAAGGGGAGCGGTCGTGATGGAGCCTGCCGCCGAGCCGCTCGCGCTCATCGCGGGCGGGCATACGGCGCTCGCTGCGTGCGCTGTGCTGTATCTTGCCTGGTGGTGGCTTTTCTTCAAGCCCGGCGCGCCGAAGCCTCGCGGCGGGCGGTACGGCGCGGGCGTCGCCTGCATCGTGGGCGCCGCCGTGCTGGGCATCGCGGGAGCGGCGCTGCTCGTGGCGGGCATCGCGGGCCTGCTGCCCGCCGGATCGCAGCCCGTCGTCCTCAGCGGCATGGCCGCCTGCGGCCTCGCGCTGTACGCCGTGCTGCTGACGGGCACGGTGAAGCTGTTCAAGCGCCCGGTGACCACGGAGCTTCTGCTGTTCACGGCCTGGGCCGTGCTGGAGCTGGGCGTGCTCGACGCGCTGTTCGCCGCCCATGCGCTCGCCGCGCCCGCCGCCATCGCGCTGGGAGCGCTTGCGGTGGCCGTGCTGCTGACCAGCCTCGCGTGCTACCTGCTGTACTACCGCTTAAAACCGCGGCGTGCCTACGTGGCGGGGGCTGTTCCGCTGGCCGCGGTGGGCCTGTTCGCCGCGGCGATGGCCGTCGTGGCGGCGTTGATTCGATAAACGGTGGAGGCTCGCAGACGCGGAGGCGAGCTCACGGGCGCTTCGGTATACTGGTCGTGCGAAGAAAGGAACCCCGCATGACCGAGTCCGCACGCCGATCCGCCGATACCCGGCCGCCTCGTCCGGCCCGTCCCGACATTCCGGGCGAGCTGACGGAGGTGGACGACCTCGCCGGCTGGATCGAGCGCGACAACGGCGGCGACCTGCGCGTGTCCCATGTTCTCGTGCGCGGGGACGCGGCCGAGGGGGCCGACTTCTCCCTCGTCGAGCTGACCGAGTCCCGCGTGGAAGGGTGCTCGTTCGTCGGCTGCGATTTCGACCGGGCCATGGCGTCCGACGTGGCGTTCTCGAACTGCGATTTCTCAAATTCCACGTTCTCCCAGGCGAATTTCACGCGCTGCACGTTCTCGTCGTGCAAGTTCACGGGCGCCGACCTGCTGGAGGCGGTGCTGTCGCGCGTGGAGGTGCGCGATTCCTCGTTCGCCTACGCGTCCGTCGCGAAGGGGAAGCTGGAAGACGTGAGCGTGAGATCCACCGACTTTTCCGGCGCTGACTTGGCCGAGCTGCGACAGCGCCGCGTCGAATTCGACGACGTGCGCTTCGCGGGCACTAGCTTCTTCCGTGCGAGCTTGAACGGTGTGGATTTATCCTCGTGCCGATTGGCCGATATCGTGCTGTCGGATACGATGGAGGAGCTGCGCGGCTGCTCGATGGACCTGTTCCAGGCTGCCGGCATCGCGCGCCGACTGGGCGTAAACGTCAAAGACTAGCGAATCGCGCGGCGCCGGGCGCCCGCGCAACGTGAGGAGTTTCGAAGCATGGACGAACAGGTGCAACCGCGCGGGCTGAGCGCGGCAGAGGTAGAGGAGCGGGTTGCCCGCGGCGAGGTGAACGTGGATGCCGGCGTGCGCACGCGCTCCGTTCGCCAGATCGTGCGCGAGAACACGCTCACGCTGTTCAACGCCATCAATGTGATCCTGGCCGTGTTCGTGCTGGTCACCGGTTCGTACAAGAACATGCTGTTCATGGTGGTCATCGTGTGCAACACGGCTATCGGCATCGTGCAGGAGATTCGCTCGAAGCGCACCACTGACCGTCTGTCCATCGTGGCCAGCTCGAAAGCCACCGTGCTGCGCGACGGCGCGCGGACGGAGCTGCCGCTCGACCAGCTGGTGCGCGACGACGTCATCGAGCTGGGGCGTGGCGACCAGATCCCCGCCGACGCCGAGGTGGTGTCGGGCACGTGCGACGTGAACGAGAGCCTGCTCACCGGCGAGAGCAAGCTGGTGAAGAAGCGCCCGGGCGACGAGCTGATGAGCGGCTCGTTCGTGAACGCGGGCATCGTCCTGGCGCTCGTGGTGCACGTGGGCGCCGAGAACTACGCGGCGAAGATCAGCGCCGAGGCCAAGCAGCACAAGGCCGTGAACTCCGAGATCATGAACAGCCTGAACCGCATCATCCGGTTCGTCAGCTTCGTCATCTTCCCGCTGGGCGCGTTGCTGTTCGCGCGCCAGCACTTCCTCGGCGGCGTCGAGACCAACGGCGCCATCCTATCCACGGTGTCGGCGCTCGTGGGCATGATCCCCGAGGGGCTCATCCTGCTCACGTCCACGGTGCTGGCCGTGGCCGTGGTGCGTTTGGCGAAGTCGAAGGTGCTCGTGCAGCAGCTGTACTGCATCGAGACGCTGGCACGCGTGGACACGCTGTGCCTCGACAAGACGGGCACCATCACCACAGGCAAGATGGAGGTGGAGGCGGTGTGCCCGGTGAAGGGCGTCGGGCAGGACGCGGTGGACGCGGCGTTCGCCTCCATCGTCCGTGCGGACGATGATCCGAACGACACGGCGCTTGCCATCGTCGAGCACTATGCGCAAAGCGGCGTCGGCTCGCTGCAGCCCGTCCGAACCGTCCCGTTCTCGTCCGACAAGAAGTGGTCGGGCGCCACGTTTGCGAACGGGGAGAGCTACGTCATGGGCGCCGGTCAGTTCATTCTGGGCGATGCGTTCGTCGAAGTGGCCGAGCAGCAGGAACGGCTGGCCGCCGACGCGCGCGTGCTGTTGCTGGCGCGCGTGGAGGGCTTCACCGAGGACGGCGATCTGGTGGGGAGGCCCGAACCGCTGGGATTCGTGGCCATCCACGACCAGATCCGCGCGACGGCCGCGCAGACCATCGGCTACTTCAAGGAGCAGGGCGTCGACCTCAAGGTGATCTCGGGAGACGATCCGCGCACGGTGTCGGGCATCGCGTCTCAGGTGGGCGTGCCAAGGGCCGAGGCGTACGTGGACGCGACCACGCTGGCCGACGACGCGGCCATCGCCGAGGCCATCGAGCGCTACAGCGTGTTCGGCCGCGTGAAGCCCGAGCAGAAGAAGGCGTTCGTCGTGGCCCTCCAGGAGAAGGGCCACATCGTGGCCATGACAGGCGACGGCGTGAACGACACGCTGGCGCTCAAGCAGGCCGATTGCAGCGTGGCCATGGCGGCCGGTTCGGACGCGGCGCGCAACGTGGCGCAGCTCGTGCTCGTGGACAACGACTTCGCGGCCATGCCGAAGGTGGTGGCCGAGGGGCGGCGCTCCATCAACAACCTGCAGCGCTCGGCGTCGCTGTTCCTCGTGAAGACGCTGCTGTCCATGACGCTTGCCGTGCTGTTCGTCCTGCTGCCGTGGCAGTATCCGTTCCAACCTATCCAGATGACGCTGATCAGCGCGTTCACCATCGGGCTGCCGTCGTTCGTGCTGGCGCTCGAGCCCAACAAGGACCGCATCAAGGGGCGCTTTTTGGAGAACGTCATCGTGAAGTCCATCCCCGGCGCCATCTGCGCGGTGCTCACCATCCTCATCGTGAACACGGTGGGCTACAACGTGCTGCACCTCGATTACGAGCACGTGTCCACGCTGTGCGTGCTGCTGACGGCCTGGATCGGCGCGCTTCTGATCGTGCGTCTGTCCATCCCGTTCACGCCCATCCGCGCGGCGCTGCTGGTCGTGGTGGTGGGCGGCACGGTGCTCGGGGCCACGGTGCTGCACGGCCTGTTCGGCATCGAGCCGTTCACGTTCGGCATGACCGTGCTGTTCACCGTCCTCGCCATTGGCGTGACAGGCCTGTTCCACGTGCTGTTCGGCATCTTCGACGCCTGGCATGCCAAGCGCCTCGCGAACATGGTGTAGAAAAGCGGCTGCCGTCTTTCTATCGTCCTACGGGCCGGCGCTTCGCGGGCTGCGGGCGGGCGGCGCGTGCTCTCTCGGACGGCGCCGCGCTTGTGGCGGATGCGGCCGTTTGCTATGATCGCCTTGCGGCGGCCGGCAAGCCGGCTCGTCTCCCCGTGGATCGGAGGATCTATGAACGGCAACGTCAGCAAGGTCAGCGCGGCGACGGCGGCAGCGTCTCTGGCGGGCGAAGTGCCGCTGCCGGCATTGGTGGACGAGGTGGTGGTGGCGAGTCCGCGCGATCTCGGAACCGATGCGTTCGCCGAGGAGCTCGGGAGGGTTTTAGGGCGCGAGGTCGCGACCGACCCCGCCGACCTATTCCCGGTGATCACGCACGAGGCGTACCTGCCCGAAACCCACGACCCCGAAGCGCCGCAAGCCCCTCCCGCCCGCAAAGGGAATACCCCCGCTAGCAACGTTTGCTAGCGCCTGCGGCCGAAGCCGCTTGCGCCGTTGCGGCGCAGGGAGCGCGAGAACGCCGCGCTGCCCACCGTCGC